>ULWS01041180.1_pt1 | contig 86086 bp, 83 predicted proteins | sample 1960591 | NCBI WGS metagenome assembly ULWS01 (sample SAMEA4835818, study PRJEB28245) | human gut metagenome | biome: gut microbiome; material: fecal sample | place: Denmark | collected 2008
TCTGCATAGATTGTTTAATCTCTTTATAGCGGAGCTTAAATCTTGAATGCACATCACCTGTTGCTTTAAAAGGTTTAACAACATCAAGAGAGGTATACCATTTATCGTTAAAATCGAATCTTGTATCAATATCAACCCCTGATGAACGCGCTGCCATACCTACTGCGCCGAGAGCCTGTGCTGTTTCTGTTGATACAACACCGGTTCTTTCCATTCTTGATATACAGGAAGGAGTTTTCAGCATAACTTTTGTAGTTCTGTCAACAGTTTTTGCAACACCGTCAAGCATATCTATAATCTTTTTAGACAAAGCCTCATCAATATCGAAGTTTACACCGCCGACATTAATTAACCCTCTGCCAAAACGGCTTCCGGAAATTTCAAGCATTGTATTAATAACAAGAGTTCTTGTTATACCAAAAATTGAAGCCCCCATTAAATAAGCCATATCTCCGGCAATTGCCCCCATATCACCGATATGTATTGCAATTCTCTCCATTTCCAGAGCTACACGCCTAATTATTTGAGCCTTTGACGAAACTTGCGTATCCGATAAAGTTTCCATTGCCTGAGAATATGCCATATTATAAGCGATTACGGAATCACCGCAAACAGATTCTGCAAGCCGGTTGTTATATCCTTTACCTTTTAAGAAAAGTTCTTCCACTCCTCTATGCTGGTAGCCGAGCATAATCTCCAAATCATACACTTTTTCACCCTGACACATAAATCTGAAGTGTCCCGGTTCAATTACACCTGCGTGAATTGGTCCTACAGCAACCTGATGGATATCTTCTCCCTCCATTTCAAAAAACGGGTAAGCATCCTGATTGTTTCGAACCGGTTTCAGCCAGGGGTGATTAAGAGGTTCTATTCCAAACTCTTCATAGAACTCTCTTTCAAAGATATGAAATGCCGGAAATTTCTGAGTAAACGATTCATATGATTTTACATCCGGTGTAAATAGAGATGATGTCACATAAAGTTTACCTATCTTATCATCAGCCATAACAACGTATAGTCTTACATTATTAAATTCTTGTTTTCCGAAGAAACCAACTACACGCATTTTCATTTTTTCAACATCAGCTTTTATCTCTTCGATTGAAATTGTCGGAATATCAAAAGCATTTATTTTCTTATTGTTTTCAGTTATTATCCAATTCATAGTTACCTTCTTTTTAAAAAATGTCTACGTGCGCAGCACTAAAAACCTTTTACAGCAAAAATTATCATTTTTATAAGCCCTTGCGGCATATAAATACCGATAACAAATGCTAATATAAGCATTATTATTTGAGGAGCATACATTGTCCAAGAAAGTTTTTTATTCTCGGCTTCCGCAGAATGCTCGTTTTTACCGGATGAAAATGCCATTTTGATAACAGCCTTTCCAAGTCCAAAAAGAATAATTGTTAACAGTAGTAAGAATAATGCGCATAAAACATAATGTTCTTTTAAAAACATTGTCTTAACCATTAAAAATTCGCTTATGAACAGTACAGACGGCGGGAATGCTGCAATACCAAGGAAAGAAGCAACCCACAACCAGCCAGTTTTTCTATCATGTTTCATAATTCCTGTTACAGATTTTATTTTCTTTGTTCCATAAAGTTCCAATATATTTCCGGAAGTAAGGAAGAAAGAAGCTTTAATCAGAGAATGTCCGATTAAATGAATCATAGCAGCAAGCATACCTACTCCGCCTAATGCAGTTCCTATAGCAAGAATACCCATATTTTCGATTGAAGAATAAGCCAGCATTCTTTTGTAATTATTTATATGATAAACAAATACAGCTGTTACAAACAATGAGATAAATCCCATTACCAGAAGCATAATCCTTGCGTAATCAGCACATCCAGCCAGAACCATTACTCTAAATACATTTACTATCATTAAAAATGCCGAGTTCAAAAGTGTTGCAGATAACAAAGCTGATATCGGCGAAGGTGCTTCGGCGTGTGCGTCGGGAAGCCAGAAATGCACCGGTGCAAGCCCCATTTTTGTACCAATACCAAACAGTATGAACACAAATGAAAGCTTTAACCAGAACTGATTAAACAAAGCTGCATTGTCATACAATTGGTTATAGAATAAAGAGTTTAAATTCCCTGTTGCAATTGTGAGAAGAATAATTCCTACAAAAGCAAGAGCAATACCAATTGAACAAATAAATACATATTTCCAAGCCGCTTCAATAGAATGCTTAGTTTTGTGGAAATATATCAAATATGCGCTGGCCAGTGTTGTACCTTCTATGAATACCCACGCAGCGCCAAGATTTGAGCTTAATATTGCACCGGTCATAGAAAATACAAAGAACAAAACCATATATGTATAATGTCTTAATTTTCTGGTTAAAGAACTGTCGTTTTTAAGATATCCGTTATTATAAACAGCAACAGCCAGAAAAACAATTGACATAACCATTAAAAATATTTTATTTGTATCATCTACTGCAAAGAACTTGCAGGGTTTTATCATTGGCAGGAAATCCCACCCCATACAAAATGCCAATGATACGATAAAATGCATAACTGCATATATATTAATCATCAAATTATTTAAAAATTTGTTTTTAAATATAAACAGTATCAAACACGCAATTAGCGGAAATAATAAAATTAAATTAATCATTGTACTCGTAATCCTTCAAATCTGATAATTGTGAAACTTCCAAGTCGTCGAATTCATTATTAATCTCTTTGACAAGCATACCTAAAATGAATACGGCAATAAATATATCAAGCAATACGCCAAGGTTAACAATAATCGGCATTTCTTTAGCCACTGATAATGATAAAAGAAATATTCCGTTTTCCATTGTTATAAAACCAATTACATTTGATAAAACTTTATGTTTAATTGTAATCAGCCACAGGCTTATTATAATCATTGCGCTTGAAACACCAAAATACATTGGAGAAACAAGCTTAAATGCCGGAGTATTAATATTAGCAATCAAAAATCCTGCAAATAAAATTACGCTTGATATAACTAAACAGTAAAAGTGAGGAATATTTGCATCCGTATCTCTGTGCGCGTGAGTCTTTTTAACCACCTTTTTCAAAAATATCGGAATAACCAACGCTTTTACTATTAAAGTTTCTATAACAATAAATAAAAATCCGATTATATGAGGCATACTTGCCATAATAGATTCCAGTCCGGACGGTTCTTTAGCAATACCGGACAAGCATACAAAGAACAACAGCCAGCCTTGAATAATAAGCATATTGACATGAGCTGCCAAGCGGCTTGTTGAAGCTATGTATATCATTGATAAACCTAATAAAATTATAAATATATTTTCCATGATGTTTTTCCTATATACCTGTAGTTATAAATTCAACCATTTTCATTTACCCCTACCTCCTAGCCGCCGTAAACTCTATATGTTACCAGAGCTAATATAATTAACGCAGTGATTGACATAATAAATATAAACTCAAACACATGTGTCATTCTAAATCTTGCCATTGAAGATTCTACCGTACCGATTACGATAGAAAGAACAAATATAATAGCTAAGAAAGCGAGTAAAGTTTCCCATCCTCCGAGGGAAGCCGGAATTATAAGATTTGCAATCAAAGCCTCAAAAATAAACATTTTAATTGCAGAAGCCCAGGTAATAAGTCCTAAATCTTTTCCAGAGTTGTCCAAAATCATAACTTCGTGAATCATAGTCAGCTCAAGGTGAGTAGTAGGATCATCAACCGGCACCCTGCACCCTTCAATGAGCAGCATTATAAACAGAGTTACCGCAGCTAGAATAATAATTAATATTCCATAACCGCCTGCATTTTGAAGAATGAGCTTGAAGCTTTCAAATGTATAGTTTTGAGTCAAGGCTGCAATAGAACCCAGGGCAATAAAGAATGCCGGCTCAACTATTGTAGAGAAACATGCTTCTCTAGAAGCCCCCATTCCTTCAAAACTGCTTCCTGTATCTAATGCTGAAAGCAGAGAAAAGAATTTGCCAAGTCCGAGAACATACGAGAATATTACAAATGCAAACGGAACATTAATTATAGGACTTCCGAAAGTCAATGGAACAAAGAGTGATGCAAAAATTACAGATGCAAACCCAACTACCGGCGCAAATTTAAATACCCAAGAAGTTGTTTCACTTATAACTGCCTGTTTCTTCATCAATCTTATAAAGTCCCATAGCGGCTGCCAGATGCTTACACCCTTTCTGCCTGCCCAGAAGGCTTTTGTTTTCTTGATTACACCAATCATCAAAAATGGTACAAACAAGAGTATTATTATATTTATACAAAAGATAGTCATTTCTAACCCCCAAAATAAATCATACCGATTATTGCCAATATCAGAAAGATTAAACCGAACAGAATGTACTGCTGGATATTACCATTCTGAATTCTCTCGAACTTGGTAAGAAATTTTTCATCCCACATTACAAGAGGTTTTACAATATAAGCTTCTTCTATGTCCTCTATTTCAAGTTCATAATAAGCTTCCTTAGGGAATAGTTCCTTTGGTTTCTTAATATGTGAAACTCTTTTGAATAAAGGTTTCAATGTTGAAATAAATAAATTTGCATAAGAAGAACCTGTGTATTGTACGTGGTTATTAAGCCTGTTGTATCCGCAGCCCCAGGTATTGCTAATTCTAGCTTTTCTGTTCACGATAAGTTTTACAATGAACATAACAGCTACAACTGCAAAGAATATTAAGAAGAACCAGCTGAAATCAGATAGAATCAAGCCGAATGTATTCTTAAATACTTCATCCAGAGCCGGATTAGCTGCATATTTATCAACATTAACCAACATTGATACAGGCCACATTACTATTGATATAAAGTACTGAGGGAACATTCCGATAAAGAATGCCAGAAAGGCAAGTATTACCATAGGAATAAGCATAACCCTCGGTACATCTTCATTTACATGTTCAACGCATTCAGTTCTAGGGTTACCAAGGAAAGTAATACCAGCTGCCTTTGTAAAGCACAACATTGCCATTGTACCAACCATACCCAGAGCAGCAATTGAAAGAATCAGCACCAGAAACAGGCTGATTTCTGAAGCAGGAATACCCATTATCATACCCGCATAAATTAGAAATTCACCAATAAATCCATTAAATGGAGGTAATCCGCAGATTGCGATAGAACCAACAATAAATAATAGACCAGTATAAGGCATTTTTTTCATCAATCCGCCTAAAAGCTCCATATTTCTTGTATGAGTCTTTAAATAAACACTTCCTGCTGCAAAGAACATTAATTCCTTGAATATTGAGTGGTTTAATATATGGAGAATACCGCCGGCAAAGCCTAAAACAGCCACATAAGGATTTCCGTAAGTTAAGCCGAGCATACCAACACCGATACCAATACCGATAATGGCAATATTTTCAATACTTGAATATGCAAGAAGCCTTTTTAAATCCTGTTGTGTTACTGCGTACAAAACACCGTACAAAGCAGAAATAACAGCTATTGTTAATACTGTATAAGAAATCATTTTTGACGGCGTACCGACAAATAAAAGAAATCTCAAAATACCATAAATACCGGTTTTAATCATAACACCGGACATAATACCGGATACATGGCTCGGTGCAGCAGGGTGCGCATCCGGAAGCCAGTTATGAAACGGTACAAAACCTGCTTTGATGCCGAAGCCGACAAATGCAAGCAGGAATATTAAATTTGCCATTGAAGCATCATTATGCAGATAATAAGCATATGCTCCAAAATTCAAGCTGCTGGTTTTTATATTTAATAGAATAAATGCTGCCATAATAAATATGACTGATAAGTGCATGTAAACTAAATATTTAATACCGGCTTTCAAAACTTCTTTCTTTTCTCCTTCAAATATAACAAGGAAGAAAGAAGATAATGACATTATCTCCCAAACAATAAGGAAGAATAATGCATTTTGAACCGTAACAACCATAGTCATTGACGCGATTAACATCATTAAAAAGAAACAGTGTGATGAAACATTCATACCTTTATTAAGGTAAGGTTTCATATACCCGTTTGCATAAAGAACCCCGAGAAAGCTCATGATTGAAATTACAATCAAAAAGAAAGCTGAAAGGGGATCTATAATGAAATCTACATTTCCTGTAATAGGAGATAATTCAACAGTTTTGATAAGCGGAATACCTTTAATCAAAACTGCAACAGCCGGTAACATCATTGTCAGGGCTGATAAAAAAGAAAAAATAGAGCAAACTTTAAATTTCCATTGCTCTTTCACCACTATTGAAAGCAAAGCTCCAATAAGCAGCATTCCTAATGCTAAAAAATAAATTTCCATAACTACTTATATTCCCAAAATTGTAATTTTACCAAATACCGTTATATTGCTAACAAAATTTTATTTCAAGAGGGAATTTTAAAAATATTTTCAATATTATACCTACAATAATTGTAACGCTATAGCTGGTGTTTGATTAGCTGTAGCAAGAAGCGTTGCACTTGCCTGCTGTAATATCTGGTTTCTGATATAAGCACTGCTCTCTTCAGCTATATCCGCATCACGAATGGTTGAGCGGGTTGAAGTTAAATTGTCAATACTAACTCCTATTGACTCTATTACAGACTCCAAACGATTATATGCTGAACCTAATTGTGTTTGCTTTTCATTTATATTTTTTATATACTCATCCAATTTTGTTATTGCATTACGTGCGCCTTCCGGAGTTGTTACGTCGATATTTAAGTCGATTTTTCCTATTCCGACATCAACTGTTATTGAGGAAGATTTATCTGAATGAATTCCTACCTGCAAAGTTACTTCATATGAACTGCCAAAAACTCCACCGGTGCTATCACTGCCTGTACCGCCGCCATAATTGTATTGAGGTAAGGTTCCGTTTTTGATAAGTTCTTCCAACTCTGCTGTCGTTACTCCGGTTACGGTGCCGTTATAAGTTCCAGACCCCACACCCACTGTCTGAGCGGTCTTTTGGCTATCATAATATCCGTTGAGGGTTGAAGAGGTAACAACATGCCCCACCAGGGCGCCGACCCTCCCATTCCCAGTCACACTGCCTGTAGCGTAACTGTTTGTGATACTGCTATTATTAACAGCCCCCACCAGGCCGCCGACATAATCCTCTCTCCCCGTCACGCTGCCCGTGGAGTAGCTATTTGTGATGCTACCACCTAAAGCATACCCCGCCAGGCCGCCAACATTATAACGCCCCGTCACACTGCCCGTGGAGTAGCTGTTTGTGATGCTACCACCTAAAGCATACCCCGCCAGACCACCGACACTACCATCCCCTGATATATCACAGTTCTCAAGGCCCACAGAATCAATAGAACCGTCATGAACATAACCAAACAAACCTACATAACGCTCTGTTGTATTGATCGTTAAGTTGGAGATTACATGATTATTGCCGTTGAAACGACCTTTAAAACACTGTAATCTAGAGGTACCAATTCCTCTAAAATTAATACCTGTCATTTCAATATCAGAGGTGAGCTCGAAAGTTACATCAGTGGTATCAACTCCGCTATTGACCAAATCTTGGAGTTTTACCAGGTCGTCTGAATTGGTTACAAAGTAGGTTTCACCTTTAGTGAAAGGTTTGGTTGACTACCCGTTTGGATTCGTCTACGCCATTTGCATCGTCATTACCAAAAAATTTTATTCCGTTGTACTCTGTATTAGCGACTATTCGTTCTATCTCTGCTTTTCTAGCATCAATTTCTGACTGAATAGCTTTCAAAGAATCTTCGCCATACGTACCGTTTGCAGCTTGTTCTGCCAAATCTCGCATTCGTTGGTAATGGGAGGTTATTAAATCTAGGCTGTCTTGAGCTGTTGTTAGCATATCCAAGCCCATTGATGCGTTATCCAACGCTACATCGTATGAAGATAGTTCAGAGCTCAGTTTTGTCGAAATAGAATAACCAGCAGCATTGTCTTTCGCGTGGTTTATCTTAAAACCAGTTGTCATGCGCTCGATTGCGGTATTTAATCCAGTGGTTGATGTTTTTAAGTTGGATTGAACTATTAAGCTTGACAAATTGGTGTTAATTTTCATTTTAACACCTCGCTTATAAAGCCCTGTAAATTAGGATATTTAGCCCCCCCCCCTACAGCCGTAAGGGTTTCAGGGCCATTCATTAAACCTGATTTTCGTTTAAAGCTACTCATTAAAAACATATCCTTATATATATTATATGCCACATTCTGAGGATTTATAACAGTTCTTTTACAAAAATTTACAGATTAAATTTTTATTAATGTATTTACGGGAAACTACTGTTGTAATATAATTATTATTAATAAGTTAATGAAAGAGTGAGAAGGTATGAAAGAACAAAAAATTGCAGTAATCGGAATGGGGATGTGGGGCAAAAATATTGTCCGTAATTTTTATAATCTTAATGTATTAGACACTGTTTGTGATTTAGATGAAGAATCTCTTAAAACAGTCCAGGAACAATTCCCAGGCGTTAATGTAACCAGAGATTTTAAAGATATTATTAATAATGAATCTATTACAGGAGTTGCCGTTGTAACTCCAAGCCACACACATTTCAAAATGGTAAAAGCTATGCTTGAAGCCGGTAAAAATGTCTACGTAGAAAAACCTATTTCTACAGTTGCAGAAGAAGCCAGAGTTTTAACCGAACTTGCCGAAGAAAAAGGACTTGTTCTTATGGTTGACCATTTGCTTTTATATCATCCTGCTGTAAACAGATTAAAAATGCTTATTGAAGAGGGTGTGCTGGGCGAATTAGTTTATGCTCAAAGTGATAGATTGAATGTTAATTATCATAAAAATGATAGAAGCGTTATGTGGGATTTGGCACCGCATGATGTTTCAATGATTGCTTATGTAACAGGTAAAAGCCCTGTAAAAGTGATTTCTGCAATCGGATGTTCTTCCGACAGAAATGACATCATGGACATCACTCATATCGGTGTTGAATTTGAAGGCGGTATGATTGCACATATTTCAGACAGCTGGATTACACCTCAAAAACATGTAACCCTGCTTGTTAGAGGTACAAAAGCAACTGCTATTTTTGATGATACAGCTCCAACTGACAAACTTAAAGTTTATGATAACTTCAAACCTGCTAATTCACAAAATTATGCACTTGATTATCTCGAAATCGAACCATTGAAACTTGCCTGCCAGCACTTTGTTAATTGCTGCGCTTCAGGTCAAAAAGCCCGCTCGGACGGTGCCAATGGCTATGCGGTTGTAAGCGTACTTGAAGAAGCAGAAAAAATTATGCTAGGCTCTAAAGTTGAAGATTTGAACAAAAAAGACTTTGCACTTTCCAGAATGAAGATTTGACGAGCTCATCCAGCCGGTAGTCTGTTCCAAAGGGAGACGGAGTAGGTAAAGTTTAAGCTGGTAGTTATACGGAATGTCTCCCGCCAAAAGGTTGAAAAAAATGGCTAATTTTATATCTATATTTAGAATATTCGTAATGTTCGCAGCAGTGTATCTAATATACTCCTGCCAGGGTAACACAGCTGCATATCTCTGGGCACTGGCTTTAACTATTATTGCTTTTGCTCTAGACGGTTTAGACGGTTATGTTGCAAGAAAATTTCATGAAGAATCAAAATTCGGTGCACTTCTTGATATTATGGGCGACAGAATTGTTGAAAACACATACTGGATTTTATTTGCTGTTATGGGATGGCTCAATATTTTATTCCCGTTGATTGCAATTACAAGAGGTTTTATTACAGATACAATAAGAAGTGCAGCAATGGAACAAGGTTTAACTCCTTTTGCAATGCAGGTTAACCCGGTATGCAAATTTATTACAGGTTCTAAGTTTATGAGAATAAGCTATGCTGTTGCAAAAGTTCTAGCATTTGTTTTAATTATTGCAGCTAAAATTCCGGTTTGTCCGAATAGAGAAATTATCTGGACAATTGGTTTCTGGGCAGCTGTATTTGCGATTGTATTCTGTGTGGTAAGAGGACTGCCGGTTGTAATAGAAGCTAAATATTTGTTTGAGAAAAAGAATGATTAATATTGTTTTATATGAACCGGAAATCCCGCAAAATACCGGAAATATTGCAAGATTATGCGCCTGTACAGGTGCATCTCTATATCTTGTTGGAAAACTTGGTTTTGCACTAACAGATAAATACACTAAACGTGCAGGAATGGATTACTGGGAAAGTGTAGATTTACATAAAGTTAATTCGATGGACGATTTATATAGCCAGTTTCCTGATGGAAGATTTTTCTACTTGACAACAAAATCAAAAAAGAAATACACTGATATCAAATTCCTAGACGGAGATTTTATTGTTTTTGGTCCTGAATCAAGAGGTCTTCCGCAGGAATATGTAACTCAAGAAAATGCAATTACAATACCGATGGTAGAAGGACAGCGCAGTTTAAACTTATCAAATTCTGTTGCAATAGTAGCTTATGAAATCATACGACAACTCAACTTATAAAATGCCAATCAGAGCACAAAATTCTAATAAAGGGACTTTTGGTAAAGTTTTGAATTTTGCCGGCTCTAAAAACTATATCGGCGCGGCATATTTATCGACGGTTTCAATCTTAAAATGCGGTGGCGGGTTTGCAGCTCTCGCAACGGAAAAAGATATAATACATTCTGTATCGGCTCTGCTTCCGGAGGCTGTTTATCTTTCAACACAAGAAGGCTTAAGGTCAATAAAAGATTTTTCTGTCGTTTTAATTGGCTGCGGTTTGGGTAAAAATAAAACATTATTTAAAAAAGTAATAAAACACACATCTTCTCCAATTGTTATTGATGCTGACGGTCTGAATATTCTTGCTGAAACAGACATTAAACTACCGGAAGAAACGATTATTACGCCGCATCCACTTGAAGCAGCAAGGCTTTTAGGAATTAGTCTAGATGCAGTTCTGGCCGACTTAGATAATTCTGCTAAAAAATTAGTAGAGAAATATAATTGCACTGTTGTTCTAAAAACACACAGAACAATTATTACAGACAAAGAGAATTATTTTGTTAACCAGCATGGAAACTCGGCACTTGCAAAAGCAGGTTCTGGAGATGTACTTGCGGGAATTATTGCAGGCTTGTTAGCACAGAAGATACCGCTTTACGAAGCGGCAAGACTTGGAGTTTACCTCCACTCGCGCACCGGTGAAATCGCTTCGGAAGAACTTACAGAATACTCTGTCCTTGCATCAGAACTTCCAAAATACTTGCCATTAGCCATAAAAGAATTATTATGATTCAAATTTAATACGTCCTGTTTGATTAATAACAACAGGTTCATTCAAATGCTTAATATATTCGCATGCCAGAAAATCTTTGTTAAATGGATAATTTATACATTCTTCTTTTGGTGCCAAAATATCAAAATCAGCTCCATCAAACATCATAAATGAATCCATTGCTACTTTATAAAATTTATCATCACTCGGATTATCAACATCTATTTTGATTTCATTACCGTCTTTATCAATAATGCTCATGCCTGTTAAAATTCCTTTTTCAGGATTTACAGAATATGTCATACCCGAAACTGCCATCAATCCAGGTTTATTCCCCTGAGTTCTGTAAGTATCTTCAATTGCATGCTTAAAGAAGTCAACAAGTTTTCTTTCCGAAACATCTGCTACGGAAACTCTGTCTTCAAAAGGAGCAATATCTTTAATATCACGGGAATCAATTACACCTGGCTGGAAAAAACTCCTTGTTCCGCTGTTATTCCAAATCGCAATATCTGTGGCTAATTCCGCGCGCATGGCATCGCACATGAAATTTGCATGAGCATTTTCTTCAATCAATGTAGTTGGAGGAGGCGTAACTGATTTAATGTATCCGACTTCTTCCGGCTGTCCTAAAATTTCATTAATTATATACTGGTTAATCATATTTTTCTGGAAGAGTCTTGTTTCACCCAAATTATTCTGTATCTTTGTAATCACTCCATCTTTGTCAAAAGTAAGATTAAGTCTGCCAAAATAATTTCCGTTTTTTCCGGCTTCTGTTATAACAACAGGTTCTCCTGTCAGAGAATAGAGGAGATTTTCTCCTTCTTTAACATCTTTTATTAACTCATGTGTATGACCGCCAATAATAACATCTATTCCTTGTGTCTTTTGTGCAACTATTTTATCTGTTTGATTTCCCATATGCGACAACAGGAATATTTTGTTCACCCCTTGTTCTTTTAGTTCTTGAACTTGCTCCTGAATATCTTCTATAGTATCGTCTAAATCTTCAACAGAACAATCCATATGGTATGATGGATGAGTAACCCTTGCTGTTAAATCAATTGGAGCAGCGCCTATTAAACCTATTTTTTCCCCTTTCACCTCTATAATTGAAGATTTTTTTATAAACTTATTTAACTCTATATGTTCCTGCTCTTCAACATCATCCGGATCTTGAGTTTCTATAGGAGATTGTTTTAGATTAACTGCAAAATAATCTCCATTGAATCCATTAATCGTATCTACAAAATCTTTTTGCTTTGTATCAAGTTCATGATTTCCCAGGGCAGAGCCGGAAATGCCTGCCAAATTCATGAATTTCATTACAGCTCTGTTTACAGCTTTGTTCTTTTCATCTCCGATGTCGTTATCACCGGCAGAAAGTTTTAAATCACCTTTGATACCTGATAAAATTCTTGTCATATTATTTGTCTGCCCGTGAAGATCATTCACATAACCAACAGACATTTCAAATACATCTTTTTCAGGAGTCTTTTCAAGGTTATTATGTTTAGATGTATCATGAGATTTTCTAAATGTAAATGTATATGGGTTGATATTAGATAATGCTACTTTTATATTCATATTTTCCTGCTTTTTGAATATTAAAACTTCTAAAAATAAATTTTGCTTTTAATCTTCTTCATGTACAAACTTAATTCTGCCAACTTGATTAATCACAACAGGTTCATTCATTTCCTTTATATATTCACAAGTCAGCACATCTTTATCATATGGGAATTTCTCCACATAAACTTCTTCTGGAGCCAGAATATCGTAATCAGCCCCGGCTGACATCAAAAATTCATCAGTTACCACTTTGTACATTTTATCTTCACTAGGATTTTCTACATCAATTTTATGTTCTTTTCCTTCCTTATCTATGAAATTCATAGCAAGAAGCTCCCCTTCTTCAGGGTCAACTGTATAATTCAGACCAGAAACTGCTATCAGCCCAGGTTTGTGAGCCGAAGTTTCAAATGTCATATCTACAGCTTTCTTGAATGCATCTACCAGAGTTTTTTCAGAAACTTGAGCCGTTACGACATAATCTAAAAACGGTGCCATTTCTTTTACATCACGGGAATCAATCTCACCTTCATGGAAGAAGCTTCTGACCCCGCTATGGTGCCATAGTGCAATATCCGAATTTGTTTTTTCTCTCATTACATCACATACAAAATTTGCATGCGGATTTTCTTCTGCTAAATTTTTAGGCGGCGGTGGTGCCTGTTTTATATAACCTACTTTTTCCGGAACGCCTAAAATATTGTCAAATACATACTGGTTAATCATGTTTTTATGGAATAATCTTGTTTCACCTAAATTATTCTGAGCTTTAGTAATAACACCATTTTTATCAAAAGTCAGGTTTAGTTTTCCAAAATAATTACCATCTCTACCTGCTTCTGTCATTATTATTGGCTCACCTGTTTTTGAATATAATAAATTTTCCCCTTCTTTAATATCTTTTATCAGTTCATGGGTGTGACCACCGACAATTACGTCGATTCCATCAATATTTTCAGCGACAAATTTATCTGCTTTATGCCCTAAGTGCGATACAAGAATAACTTTGTTTATATTTTGTTCTTTAAACTTATCAATCTCATTTTGAATTAGTTCTATTGTATCATCCAAGTCATCGACAGAACAATCTGTGTAATAATTAGGATGTGTTAAACGGCTCATCATATCAATTGGAGAAGCTCCGATTAAGCCGATTTTTTCTCCTTTAACTTCTACAACTGCAGATTTTGTGAGATGGTTCTTTAAATCTGCACGTCCATATTTTTGGATATCTTCAGGGTCTTGTTCTTCTAACGGAATTTGTTCAAAATTTATAGAAAGCATTAAGCCATTAAATCTATTTATAGCATCAATACAATCTTTCTGTGACATATCAATTTCGTGGTTACCTAATGCTGAGGCTTTTATGTCTGCAATGTTTAAAAATTTTGTTGTCGCTTGATGTATAGCATCATTCTTTTCATCACCAATGTCATTATCTCCGGCTGAAAGCTTCAAATCCCCCTTTATACCAGACAATATTCTCATCATGTTATTAGTTTGTCCGTGGGCATCGTTTACATATCCTATAGACATTTCAAAGGAGTCCATTTTAGGATTTCGCTCTAAATCTGAACCTTTTGGCTGGCTAATATTAGAATTACTTTTAAAGCGGACGTTGGCGATATTAAAATTAATTGGTTGGATATTGAAATTCATATATAAAACCTTCTACTCTACTATAGTAAGTCTTGTAAAAATTAAATTTGCTAAAAATTTTAAAAACTTTACAATAATTTACATAGATAGACATGTTAAAGCTTTTCTTATCACCTCCTCTGAATTTGAATGATCTTGAATAGTAGGCATAATTTTTTCAAGAACATCTTCTATCTCATTTTCTTCATACCCGAGAGAAAGTAATACAGCTTGCGTATCGTCAAAAGCCTGAGATTTTGGAAGTTTGCAGGAAGTTCTTGGCAGTTCCGTTTTCATCAATTTATCTTTAAGCTCAAGAATAATTTTTTGTGCCAGCTTTGGACCGACTCCTTTTGCTCTTGTAAGTTCCTTGAAATTTCCATCAATAACCAACGAAATTAAATCACAAGCATCAAACTCATTTAACAGTGCAATTGCCATTTTTGCACCAACACCGGATACAGATAAAAGTATCTGAAAAATATCTCTGGTTTCTTTATTAGAAAAACCATATAAAGACATTGCATCTTCTCTATGTGTTAATAACACATAGACCTTTTGCATTTCACTCTCATCAACTTTTGTACAGTTAAAATCAATCTCAGTAACTTCTAATAGATATCCTATACCCGAAACATCAATAGTTATAAAAGTCCCTTTAGAACTTTTTCTTTTATCAGAAATAACCCCCTTAAAATAATCAAACATACCCCGCTCCTTTTATAAATAATTATATAACAAACAATCAAATCGAGATTCACCTTTACAATCGGCGGAGTAGATGGGCATCACTGCTACAAAATTATTTTACCCCCTTTACAATAAATTTTGTTTTGTGTAGTATAGATTTGTTACCAATTAAATATCTTTGGAGGAGTGCCAGAGCGGTTGATTGGAGCGGTCTTGAAAACCGTCGTACGTGCGAGCGTACCGTGGGTTCGAATCCCACCTCCTCCTCCATTAAAAAAGAGCCTGAAAAGGCTCTTTTTTAATGTGTTTTGGACATGTTATTAAGTCGTAAAATTTGTTTAATTTTGGCAATTAGGGGGCTGTTTGGGGGCTGAGAAAGAAATATGTTGATTTTACTGGATTTTAGAAAATTAAAACTTATAACTTGTAATAGATAACTTTAGTGAAAATCTTAGTAATAAAGCGTTATTATTAATAAATTTTAGAAATTTACAAGGCTCAAACTCTCTGATAGATACCGAAACGATGAATTTGGGAGCATATTTTTTAAAAAAGATTTATTATCTCTTTTGTAAAGCAAAAAGGAGATAAGAATGAACGAATTTGAATGTTTAGAAAATGAAAAATTTATTATTCTGAAAAACAGAGAATTAATGATTGATTTATTACATGAAACCTGCTTAAAAGGGCTAAATTGTTTATGCTTTTTGGAGTCTTTATCTAAAGAAGATTTGGTGCAAAAGTTGTTATTAAAACAAGCAGAAATAGATATTAATCAAAATCTTACAAAAGAGGATTACAAACTACTTGTACAAGCAATCCATGATATTTGTAACTGGGGATTGTATGTTGAAAAATTCCAAACATTGACCAAAACAAATAATAAGATAAAAAAATTAAAACCTGATTGTGTTTTTATTGAATCGGAACAAGACATAACCGCTCAAAAACATATAAAATCAATGGCTGAAAAACGTCAGGTGCCTATTGTGTTGACATTTTATAATGATGAAACATTTAATGCTGATGGAAGTCATAAACTTAAAAACATAAATAAAAAGCCTCAGGTAAAAATTATAATTGATTTCATTGATAAAAATTTAAAAATTGATATTGTTCAAACAAAAGACAAAAAATCAAAACAGAATAATAATTCTAATATTCAAGCAATAAAAACAGCAAAGAATTATAGACTTGTTAATAGTAACTTCGAGATAACAAAAGATTTAAAAACTATTCTTGTTGACAACCCCACTTACGCTATTCCTGATTACTATAATATTGATATGATTAAAAACGAGGATGAAAAAACTTGGCAAATGATTTTTTATCAAATATTTGCAGATAAAATCAATGCTGAACTTATTAATAGGAGCAAAGTATGTATTTAACAAAAGAAGAACTAATTATATTACAAGGTTTGAAAAATAATCAGACTTTTGCAGAAATTAATAAAAATTTAGCTAAACCAATACGAACTTGCGACCCAAGAATTGATTCCCTTTGTCAAAAATACGGAGTCACTGATAGGGTAGAACTGGTAAATAAAGCAGATTTAGAAAAGGTTAGTATTACCGATATTGAAGAAATACCTTATTGGGAATACGAAAACTCTCAACTTGTACAAAGGATTCCAATATGCAAAAAAACGGTAAAAAACCTTTTAATACTATTAGAACAGGTTGAAGATGATAAAAGGGAATTCAAATTGATTTATTCTTCCAACAAGTTGAACAAATTTTTGATTTTAGAAAGAGAAATCGAAAAATTTTATCTGTATAGACAACGTCCTATTTCTTTTCCTCGACAATAGTATTAAAGTTTTGGGAAAGTTACATTTTTAAGTTTATCTGTTGTTTCTTTGTGAAGTTTTTGATATTTTATAGCTTGTTTTTCATTAGGCAATAATAAATCACTCGGTTTGTAATGTTTATTGTTTATTCCAAACGTCATTAATTTTTGTGCGTCTTCATAACTTACACCAAACTCAACACGCAACTTATAGACAAGTTTAAATAAATCACCAAGCAGAGGTGAGGAATAAATAATTTCTTCATAACTTCGTTTCTTTGATAAATAAGCATCTTCCTGTTCAGCTTTGGCAATTACGTTTTCCAGTTGAGCATTTTCAGGATATGGGTCATAATCATACATATTTTTATCAGTTGCCAATTTCCGTCCGATGACTTCTACTCTTTGTCCATTTATAACTAAATAATCATCGCCATTTTTATCTTCCTGAAAAGATATTTTTTCACCATTGGAGGTAGTAATGACAACTTGTTTGACTATTATTGATTTATTTGCTTGTTTAATTTGTTCTTTCTGTTTTTCTTGTTGGGCTTGTTGTGCAAACCATATTTTGTTTTCATAACTAGCTTTTATTATGTCTTTCAATGTGTAGATATAATTTTTAGCCATTAGAGAAGTCATTACATCATAATGGCAAAAATCTCCATAACAAGCTTCTGTTTCTACAAAACCATTAGACATCATTTTTATTTTGTATGTTCCAATAACTTTTCCATTTGCATAATATGTCGTTGTATTACCAACGGTTTTATATGTTACATTTACTTTAGTATATGCAAATACAGCCCCTTGTATTATTAAAAGTGTAATTACTAGTATTAGGAAATTTGTTTTTAAGGATTCAATAATAAACCTCCTGCACATTCAAGTATGTCAATTAAACCTTTTTGTAATGATTGAGAAAATTTTGACGGTACTTTGTCCACCGAAACACCTAATTCTTCTGCTCTTAAAAAGTTTTTATATAATTTCATTGTTTCTTTTATGTATTTGTCAATCTTTTTTTCGTCAGTTGTATTGTTTGGAATTAGTGCAATTTCTCTTAATTTAATACTTCCATGAGGAATATCTGGAAAATATCCTGATATGCTTACGACACTTCTAAACTCTGCTGGTTCTTCAAAATATGGCATACTAGTATTTGAATAATCTCGAACTGCAATGGCGGCAACACAAATGTTATGTTCTGAATCATATAACAACGGAGTTTTTAATTTATCATAAGCTGTTTTATTAAGAATTCCACCATAAAGGTTACAAGAAATAAAATTATTGTTAGCATTTTTAGGGATAATTATTTTTGGAAATACATCGTTTGTTATTGGTTCTTTATAGCCAATTCCGGTAAACTCTGTATCAAGAGTTTTTATTTGAGCATTTTCTCCGATAGATTCAGCCCATTTGTCATAAAATGCCTGTATTTTAGCACTTGAGGACATTCGTTTTGGAGTAGAATGCTGTTTTGGAAAGTTCGCAGGAGCTTGAGCTGTCCAATCAATCGCAAAACACAAAGGTGCTATCAAACATAAACTTACTGTCAAAAAAATGCTAAATAGTAGCTTTCTCATCATTAACCTCACTGTTTTTTATTTTCTTAAAATCATTTAATTTAACTTCATCTGTAATACTTGCCCTTGGGTGATAAACAGGAAATAATCTGATATTGCCATTATTGATACAAGTTCCATGTACGGCTTTCATAGGTTTATTGATTCTAAAAACCTTTTTTGCAGTATTTCCACAAAGTATTATTATTTTAGGAGCAATAATTTCGATTTGAGCATTCAAGAATTTAATACAAGCTTCTATTTCCTGTTTGTAAGGTTTTCTATCTTTATTGTTCTTTACTGGTCTACATTTAATTACGTTACAAAAATAAATATCTTGTTCAGGATTAAAACCTGCTTTAGAGAGCAATTTGTTTAATTGTTGACCAGATTTCCCAACAAAAGGTTGTCCAACTTGATTTTCTAATTCTCCAGGAGCTTCACCAATTAACATAATTTTTGCATTAATACTACCTCTTGAAACAACTGATTTTATCTTGTTTTGGCATAATGAACAATTTTTGCAGGCTTCAATTGCTTTAAATAGTTTGTTTAACTTATTCTTTTTATTTTCTTCCATTAGTTGCTCCTAGTATTTTTACCCCACCCTGAAAAGTGAAGTTTTATTCTTTAATAGAACTTACAAGTCCATCTTACAACATGTCGTGTACTATTTCAAGCATAAAAGAGCCTCACATTTCGTTTTCTTAACACAATAAATAAATTATTATATTGATGAGGACAAAAATGGAAAACAACCTAGATATAAAAAAGCTTTTAGGCAAGAGAATTAAAGAATTAAGAACAGGAAAAAAATTGACACAAGCTCAATTAGCTGAAGCGGTTGAAGTGGCAGAAAGAACTCTGAGTAAGATTGAATGTGGTCAAACATTTGTTACGGCTGATACTCTTGCTCAAATTATAACTGCCCTAGAAGTTGAACCAACAGAACTTTTTAATTTCAAACATCTTGAAGAAAAAGAAATTTTGAAAAAAGAACTAATTGAAGCCATAAACACTGAAAAGGTTGATATTAAGTTAATGTATCAGTTTTATAAAAGTATAAAATAATTATTTATTAAAATTCTATCTGGCAATCCTCAAGATTTTTTAAATAAATTTTGATTAAAATTCTTTCAACTTAAGTCTTATTTTTATATATATTGTCTAAAATTTTTTTAGAATTTTTAGTTTCGTTTCGTTTATTTTTTGAGTTTTGTTTATCGTTTAATACTTGCTTTAACTCTTCTAACTTATCATATAAAATTTGTTTATTTAAGCTGTTTAATTTTTCTAACGGGAAAATGTCACTACCTAAATTTAATTTTCCGGCTTTTGCTATCAATTCAACTTCTACAAGTTCGCCATTGGTAGGTTTATATCCTGAAGGTAACCGATTTTCATAATCATTATGAAGATAATCATACAATGTATTAAGTAAAGGCTGTACTAACCCACTTTCAAAAAGCTCATTTAATACGAATATTTCTTTTTCATATCTATTTGTTTTTGCAAGATTATTTAAAATATCTAAAGTTTTATCAGACAAACCATATTTTTCCCATGCACCATTATATTGTTCTCTTTTATTTTCTGTATTACCCATTAAATAATTATATGATACATTATAGTGTTTATGATAAAGGTATAAATCTAATATGGTCACTTCTGCAGTATAATTCTCTAATCGTGATATTTTTGAGGTATCATACTTATCTTTTATTTTTGCCGAAAATAATGTTGCTAACTGTTGCATAGATGTACTTTTATATGAAGTTTTACACCTATTTGTTCTACTTACTTCATCATCACACCTTAAATCATAACAACGCTTTCCAAAGATTTGTCTTAATAATTGATGTTGCTTGTTTAGTTCTTTCTTTTTCATATTTTTATTCTAACATATTTTTGCATTAATGCAATAATCTTTTTAATTATTGCATTTTTACTCATCAGTTTCTAATTTTGCTCACCCCTTTCTGGGTTTTTGTAAAGTGATATTTGTTACAACTCAGCATATCTAAAGAAAGGAGGATAAATGCAACGAAAAATTGTAATTCCTGAAATGAAAAACATTTCAGAGGCATCAAAAATTGTGGGGCTAACAAAGTACTATGTACGAAAACTAGTCCTACAGGACAAAATCAAATATGTTCGCTCAGGAGTCAAGTATCTTGTGAATGTGGACAGTTTAATTAACTATCTGAACAACGGCGATAATGCCACAGTACCAGATAGCAACAGTACGAAGAATATAATTTTGAAAGGAAACAAATATGACAAAACCAGACACTAAATTTTTAGTACAAATTGATAGCAAAGCATTTACGCAAAAACCTGAAAGTAATGACATTGGTGGTATTAAAACCCGTACACAAAATAGTCAGGCTCAGTACCTAACCACTAAGGAGCTTGCAACGGGAATAGAGCAAGGCAAATCTTTTAGTCTAGGCATTCTTGAAGGAGGATTAGGAGCTTCAAATTGGAAAGAGCAACAAATTTTTGGTGTTGATATTGACAACAACGATAAGAACTTACCAATACTCACTCCAAAAGAGGCTATCCAAATATGTAAAGATAATGAAATTCTTCCGATACTATGTTACAAAACTTTTTCAAATTCTGAAGAAAAACCAAAATACAGGCTTCTGTTTAAATTGAATGAATCTGTAAAAGATGAAAACAAAAGATTGCTTATTGCTTCTACACTTGTAGCATTGTTTCCGCAAGCAGATAAAAGTTGCGTCAATGCTGATAGAATTTTCTTTGGGACAAATAAAAAAGTTAAAATACTAGATAAAATTGTATCATTTGATAAAATCTTGGAACTTAGTGAAAAAACAATAGTTCCTGTAAAAGAAGAATCAACAGAATTAGATAAATTAAAAGCGGATTTTGACTTTGAAAGTTTGCTAAATGAAGAATGCGGAGAAATGACACGCAAAACTAAAACATACATTATGTACAAAAACTGTCCTATATGCGGACATTGCGATGATTTTATCTATTATACAAAGACAAAAACATTCAAATGTTTTGGAGCTCACGGAGGTGCAGGAGGTTCAATAATAGATTACCTTATGGCAACGAGAAATTTATCACAAAAACAAGCGATTGATTACTTTAAGCTTGAACTCTGTAAATTACCAAGAGGTAAGAATGCTGACCAGAGAGAAAATCAACAACTTGAACTTATTTCTGCCAAACAACTAATAACTCAAAAACTCGCTCCAATAAATTGGTGTATGGAAAACTTTTTACCTCAAGGGTTGGCTCTTGTTGTGGCTCAACCGAAATCAGGTAAAAGTTGGCTCACCTTAGCAATTTGCCTAAGTGTTGCAACTGGTATAGATTTCTTGGGATATCGTACAAATAAAGGTGAAAGTCTATACCTAGCTTTAGAAGATAGTCGTCATAGATTAAAAAATCGTTTAGAAAAAATTCTTGGCGAAAATGAAATTCCTGAAAATTTTAACTTTGCAATCAAAGCACCTTCTTTATCCAATGGATTAATAGATATGTTGGAAAAACATATGCAAGAACACCCTAATACTAAGCTCATAGCGATTGACACTTTGCAGAAAATCAGAACGGGTGCTAGTAGACAAGAGGGTGCGTATGCAGCAGATTACAGAGAAGTTGGTATCCTGAAAAGCTTTGTTGACAAATATAATATTACTGTCTTATTAGTACACCATTTGCGAAAACAGAAAGATGCTGATGTTTTCAATAAAATATCAGGAACAAACGGAATTATGGGTGTTGCTGATACAATCTTCATTTTAGATAAAGATTGTAGAGAATCAAATGAGGCAAAATTACATATAACTGGTAGAGATGTCGAATTTGATGAACTGTACCTAAGTTTCAATAAATCGACTTGTCAATGGACAAGTGAGGGTAATGCTGAAATACAAACGAAGAAGCGAGAGGTAAAAGAATATAATAATGACCCTATTATTAAAGCATTACGTAAGTTAATTGAAATAGATGCGAATTGGAGAGGAACAGCACAAGAACTTCTCAATGCATTTATCGAAAAATGCAATATAAGTCTTGATGAAAAACCTGAAGCCATAGGACGTAAATTGCGGAAATATACAGATTTAATGCAAGAAGTAGATAGCATTATCTATACGCCTCCTAGTGCTAATGGCAGTAATGGCAGGCGAGTACACAAGTTTCATTTAGGTGTTAAATTCGCAGAAGATTATAGCCTATGGGCATAAAAATGACTGATATATCCGATACTACTGATACTACTATATAAGTATCGGTAGTATCAGTATATCAGTATACTATGAACCCTTATTGAGCCTGAAATACTAGCAGAAGAATTGAACTTAAGAAAATGAGTGCTTATAGCTGATAAATTAGTGATAATAAACAATAGAGGTAACAATGGCATATTACGAACAAAAGTCTAAAAATTCATATAAAATAGTGGTATCAATGGGATATGATTCTAGCGGAAAGCACAGGAGAGTCTCAAAAACCGTTAAATTGCCTGAAAACATGTCAGAAAGTAAGCGACAAAAAGAATTGAATGCTCTCTGTGTGTTGTTTCAAAAAGAAGTAGAAAATGGGATATACTTAGATGGAGGCAAAATTACATTTGCAGAATTTACAGAAAAATGGCTTGCTGATTATGCAGAGAAAAACTTAGCTCCTACAACTCTAGTATCATACAAAATCATACTTAACAGGATATTGCCTGTAATAGGGCATATTACACTTAACAAATTGCAACCACATCACTTGATACAATTTTACAATAGTCTTGACGAAGAAGGTGCGAGATTGGATGGCAGGTTTACACCAACAAAATCTCTAATAAAATATCTTGAACCGTTAACAATTGCACATATAATTAAGACAACTGGCATATCCTCTAAAACTTGTAGAAGATTAAAAACTGGTATGGCAACTAATTATGCGACTGCTCACAAACTTTGTAATATCTATAAGTTAGATTTCCATAGAATGTTTAAAGGAGATACAGAAAAGAAATTAACAAGAAAAACGGTTCGTAATCACCACATTGTAATTCATTCAATATTGTCAACAGCAGTTGATTGGAATATCTTAATGAATAATCCTGCTGAACGTGCAAAACCTCAAAAAGTAACAAAGCCAAAAGCGAAATATTACAATGATGAGCAAGTTGCAGAAATGCTAAATGCGTTAAGTAGTGAACCCTTGATGTATATGACAATGATTTATCTTGCGATAGATATTGGGTTACGAGAGGGTGAACTCACAGGCTTAAAATGGGAAGATATTAACTTCAACACCTGCGAAATAAGCATAAATAAGCAAAGACATTATATCGCAGGAATTGGAGATGTAGAGGGGAAAACAAAAACTGATGCAGGCATGAGAACTGTAACAGCTTCCAAAACAGTAATATCTTTGTTGAAAGAATACAAAAAGCAACAAACAGAAAACCGATTGAAATTTGGAACGGCTTGGCAAAATGGGGAATATGTATTTTTGCATGAAGATGGCAAACCAATAAGCACTCAACGACCTTATAAGTGGTTTACAAACTTTTTGAAACGTCATAATTTGCCGAAAATAACATTTCACCAACTCCGACATACAAATGCAAGTTTACTAATTTCATCAGGTGAAGATATTGTAACCGTAAGCGGTCGACTCGGACACGCAGATAAAAATGTAACTCTGAACACATACTCTCATATAATCAAATCAAAAGAAGCACAGGTTGCAAACAAGATGGATGAGTTTTATACAACTTTGAATTTAAAAAATGTTAGATATAATGCGACTATTTAAAAGTTACTTTAAAAAATCTTTCTCTTGTAATTTTAAATGTTCAAAATTTATATTTTCAAATACAGGCATTAATTGTAAATAATAGAAATAATAATAATCTTTATTAATTTTATTTTTAATAATCTTAATAGCTTCATCGCTCTTATCAATAAGAACATACGCTGCTGCTTTTTCTACAGTATCATCTTTGTGGTTAAAAATATACTCTAAATTTGATTTTGTGATAGATTTATTTAATTTTTTCTTTGCTAAATTATAATTAATTCTCAAAATATCATTATTTATATCAACATTATTATTTTGTGTTTGATTATCAAACAAATTTTGACAAATATTATAAATTTCTTCATACATTTCTAATTTCAAGAAGCTATATGTTAGAGTTATATAATCACTTGTCAATTTTTCACTTTCTTCAAAATCTTTATATATAGTATCAAAATATTTGCTATTATCCGTTACAAATAAAGCTTCTTTATATGCATTAATATTTGCAAGTATTTTTGAATCTGGCTCATTATCGACAATTTTGCAAATTTTATCATACTCTTTGTTATATAAAAGATAATCTAAGTATGTTATATAATATCTTTTTCGCCACTTATTTTTTGCTATAATTAAGCTCTTATCAACATTTTCAAGTGTTTTTATAGATTCGTTTAAATCATGAAAATTAGATAGCATAATGTCAGCTTTTTGTATTTGATATGCAATATTGAATTTATTATCTAAATCGTATTTGTTGAAAATGTTTTTCAATTCATCATTGTATTTTAATTTTGAGATTTTACGTATATATTCTTGTAAATACAATTCATTACGTTCATATAGAGAATTCCCATTATAGTATTCCTCAAATAATGACTTGAATTGTCCTATTATATATTCTTTGTTTGAAGAATCTTTTAATTCCTGATATAAAAGTTCTATTTTAGCATCATACATAGCAATTGAGTAATAATCTTTTTGTTCCAAATCTTGTATTATCTGATTACAAGTCTCTGATATTTCACTCTGTCTATCTTCAGATGAATAATGTTTTATAAAATTTAATTTATCAATGTATGCATCATTCGTAGAAATGGGTTGTAAATTTATTGAACGATTATAATCATCTACTATAGATTTATATAAATTAGAATTATGGTTAATAAGAGAGGTTTTTGCATCAGCTAATATATTAATAATATCTACATTATTGCAGTCTAAGCTTAATGCTTTTTCAAGTATACGTACCTTCTCTGAATCAATTGGTACAATATCAGCCTTTTGTATTAATAATGATATATTTGAATCTTTTTTGTGCTCCTCATTGTATTTTATTAATTCATCAATCAAATCTAAAGCATGATTACGTTGTTTTAATTTTAAATAACATTGAATCTTTAATTTTACATATCGATTGTATTGATATGATGATAAACATTTTTCATTAACTTTTATATCAATAGTTTCTATAGCTTTATCGTACTCTTTGTTTTTTATCAACTCGTATATTTGTGCTTCTTCAGGTGTTTTTAAATCTTCACTTAGATTATCTTTTGTTGTTTTAAAATTATTTTTTGTTAAACTTAAATCTTTTTCTATTGCATAATTATTTGAATCTGTAAAAGGAGATGAAGATAAGCATTCATTGATATCATTTAGAATATATGTATCATCTGAAAATTTTTCTTTCTGTTCAATAAAAAACTTTTGACGACTTGTAAGTTTAGACTGGTGCATATCTCCAAGTGGTATAGTCTCCTTTTCAAGAACTAAATGTGTTAATTCCGCACAAAAAGAATCAAAGTTATCTATCAAAATATAATAAACTTTTTGTGTATTTAATAATTTTTTCAATTTTGAACTCAGTTTTTCTTCTTGAAAGTCTTCTCTTTTAATACACCAGTATATTCCGTTATTTAAATAATCAGACTTGGCAACCAATTCAAGTAAAACGTCCATGATTGAATTATCAAAACCCGCGTACCCCAATACAATAAGTCCATAATTTTTTAAAAATTCCTCAAATTTATTTTTCATATTGGCATTTAGGTTCTGAGTTTCATCTTCTGTTGATTGTAATGTATTAAAAAGAAAATCACCATGTAATTTTATAATTTTAGTCCTTCTAGAGGTTATACTGATATTCTTAACAGAAGAATCATGTGGACAAACTATTGGGCGTTTTTTGCTATAAGCAAAAGCTTGTTCAAGCAAGTCATCAAAATTTGTCGTAAAAAATGTTTCAATTTCACCATTTTCTGCTAATTTATTAAGATAATGATAACCAATAGAAGGCTCTTTATCATTTACTTCTAGTTCAATAAAATTTCTTCTTTGGTTTGGTAAATCATAAATTTTCCCAAAAAAAGAACTATATTCATTCTCGGGTTTGTACCAAGTAAAGTGTTCTTTTAATAAAGCTTTTTTTGTGTCTAATGTTACTTTATCAGAGTTATCAGCAATTTTTTTGTAAAATAAGTCTCGCCAACCATTAACTAAATCCTGCCCCGTTCTAATTCCTGATGATTTTGAAGCACCTGCGCCTAATAACATACAATACAAGGATTGTTTTTCATCGGTTTTGTTTCTCATAAACAACGCAAGTTCTTCAATAGTTCTTTCTTTTTCTTTGAGATTTTCCATATATCCCTCATTAATCAATTTATTTTATAATTTTAACATTAATGTTATTGCAAAAGAAATAAATATAAATTTTTATTAAGATAATATTAATATAAAATGTTACTCCTCATAGGAGTAAAAACTGGGGGCTATTTGGGGGCAGAAGCTACAAAAATCCCCTAAAAGTTACAAGAAATTATTAAAAGAATGATTGGCTGAAACTAAACAATATTAGAGGATACCGGAGAAAAATTTAGAACGCTAAAAGCAAAAATACGTGTTCGAATCCCACCTCCTCCTCCATTTTGAAAGAGTCTGAAAAGGCTCTTTTTTAGTGCGTTTTAGACATGTCCCTGAACTCAAAAAATGAGCCAAAATAGTCCCAAAAGGGACCAAAAAGGGACTGCTGAAAAATTTTGTTGATTTTAGAGGATTTCCGCAATTAAGCAAAATTTAATATTACACAACGGTTTTTGCGGTAAATGCGGTCAATCCTATGTGTAATATGGCTTTTAGAATTCCCATCTGCGGTTACTCTGGTAAGTGCCTTAATTGTAAATAAAAAGAGTGAATTATGTATGTAATTCACTCTTAAATTTATTCTTTAAATTTCAATCTTAATAGGTTCTTTCGTAGGGATTAAATCCCAATCCTCGCCATCACAGTCCATTTTATGTATAAAATCTTCATCTGCAGGACAAATATTCCCACAATGCAAACATACAATATTATTGCCTTTATCTTCTTTCGATAAAATATATTCTCGCTGTTGTTTCAACCGTTTTTTATATTCCCTACGCTCTCTTTGTCCTTGTTTTTTAATTAAATTAGGCAAGTCTGCATTTCTTTGGAATGTCGATTCCCAACCATGTTTTTTTAAATGTGGAATTGAATAAACAGGAAACCACGAAAACGAGTATTTATCTAAAGTGCTTAGCCATTCTAGTTTGAAACCTGTGTTACAATCAAAACCATAATTATTTTCATAATCTTGCATAGCTTCATTAAGTTCTATTACAGAGATTTTATCCTGATTATCAAATAAAAATTTTGCAAGCTCTAACTCTTGTTCTTTAGCATTTATTAAATCTGACCATTTATTAAATCCTACTAGTAAAGCAATAATATGTTGAGCATTTCCTAACTTAAAATCAGCTTCATCACAATAGTAATCGGTAAAAATACTTCTAAGATTACCAAAATCTCCAAAAATTGCTTCGACATCAAAATACTTAGGCTTGTACCTAAACATTTCAAACTCCCCATCTTGATAGATTTCTTGAGTTTTGTAATCTCTTAACAAATTTTTAGCTTGAAGTTTAAAAAATTCAATGTAATTCATAAATACATCCTTTCTACTGCCCAAGTTATTATCTATATAGTATTTGCGTTAGTAATCTTTCATAGATAATAAACTCAGTAAAAAGTTGTACTATCAATAATGTTGGATGATAAAATCTTTGTACTAACGAACAGGCTATCCAACTAGCACATTTAAAGTATATCAGACCTATAAAATTTATGCAAGATTTTGTTAATTTTGAAAAATTTGACCTGCTGAAACTCCCTGATAAATAGCGAAACGATGAATTTGTGAGCGTAATTTTGCGAAGCAATTTATAATGAGTTTGTGTAATTAAAAACAGAAAGGAAACAAACTTATGAAATGGTTGGGAATAGCTTTAGTACTCTACTTTCTTATTTACGGCTTTATCGAGGAAGCAAAAGAGCGATTAAGTGGTTATGATGATAATGACAATTATGATTACGACGAGGATTGGAATAATAATTACTCCTGTAATCAACAAACTTACAGTAGTCCACAGTTTGATAATAGCTTTATTTCTCAAGCACAACCACCTGAATTTCATCATAAAGACACTAACGAATACAGCATGTTAGTTCGTGTAAGAGGCGATAAATACGCAAGGCAGGAAGAAATTACTATTGAGGCACACAACATATTTGAAGCTCGACAAAAGGCTAAAAATATGGGGTATGACATTATTAGAAGTTAAGGAGGAGCTATGAGAACAACGGGTTATAACGAAATTGATTTAGAAAACTGGAGAAATTATCCTGAAATCAGAACAGACTCTTGTTGGGCAGATGAAGTAAATGCTTACGAGCAGATTTATAAACGATACACAAAAAGAAACGATTTAGTTTTGAATATATTTTGCCGTTCTGAATCTGCAAAGGAAGAAGCTCAAAAACTAGACAGATTGTATTTTGAAATAGAAAATTACGAATACGACAAATCTTTATGTGATGGATTAGGACTTAAACAAAAGAATATCCAGTTATTATTACTAACTCCTGATTTAAATGATGTTCGAGCAAATAACGACGAAAAATTTTTTAACACATTCAAGCAGTTTGCAAAATTAGGCATACAAAAGTTAGAGCAGGGTCGATTTGTCGTTTTAATAATCGGTAACACTTATTCAAATTCAACCTTACATCTTAAAGCTTATGAATATGCTCAATTCCTTATAAATCAGGGATTGCGTTTGAAATCTCATGTAATTAAAGAAATTGAGAAATGGGCTATCCCTAAACCTAATACAGCAAAGAGCTTATGGCACTATAAGGCATTAATGAGCGGATATAATGTAACAAACTTCAAGAATATCTTTATTTTTGAAAAATAACAGAGGTAATATGAACAAAGGAGAATTAAGCAAAATTTTACAATATCCTGTAAAAAGTTCCTTGATTACAATAGGCGGTCGACCTGCTATGGGTAAAAGAACATTTGCGTTGAATTTAGTTAAGCTATTGTGTAATGAAGGTCATAAATGCCTGTATGTAACGGACTATGACAAACAAATAATTACAGAAATGTTATTAAGAATAACTGCAAATCCAAATAAACAGGAAAGTTTAGAGGTACAAACAGAAAAATTCACGCAAGCAGTAAAAGAAGTAAGTAGTTGGAATTTGTTTATTAAATCTACAGAGTTTTGCAGAATAAAAGATATTAAACAAATAATACAGAAATACAAACCTGATTATTTGTTCATCAATATGCACATTAATAGCAGGAATAGATTAAGTTCTGAAAAGTTGAAAGAAATATTAGAGCAGAATAATTTAATAATCTTTAAACTGGCAAATACACACAGAGAACCGCACAATGCAACAAATTATTACCCTAAAATTGCAGATTTGCGAGATAAAAATCTTCTGAAATATTCGGATGTGGTCTTATTACTCTATCGAGAAGCTTATTACAACTGTGATATTCCTGATGATAGGAGAAATATAATTGAAATAATTCAGGCAAAACCTGAAAAGGGTTCGGTCAAATTGAAATTTAATCGAGAAACTGGAAAAATCGGAACATAAAATTAAAAATCTTTTTAAGAGGCAGAATAGAGGCAGTTGTAGGCTAAAGTGAGTAAAAACTTACAGTTCAGACTAAAAAAATATTTGGAGGCTATATGTATTTAACAAAAGAAGAATTAATAATATTACAGGGCTTGAAAGAAAATTTAAGCTATGCAGAAATAAGCAAGAGGTTAAGCGAGCCACTCCGCACCTGTGATAGCAGGATAAATTCTCTATACCAAAAGTACGGAGTAGATAACAAGCTAGATTTAGCCCAAAGGGCAAACCTTGATAAGGTCGAAGTTGCAAGGATTGAGAATATTCCTTACTGGCAGTATGACGGAACTCAACTTGTACAAAAAATTCCTGTTTGTAAAAGAGATGTTGAACGGCTGTTAAAATTACTGGAACAGGAAGATGAACTAAAAAAATTCAATCTTGTGTGTTCCTCAAATTACTTGTATAGGTTTATGTATTTAGAAATGCCAAGCGGTAAAGAATACATACAAAGAAACAAAATAATCAATAAAGCTTAAAGGCTCCAAAAAAGGAGCCTTTTCTCATAAATTTATGCTGTATGCCAGTTGATTACATCAACATTATTTGCCTCTAAGAACTCGTTACAATCTTTAAATGGTTTAAATTTGCTATCCTTAAAAGCAGGAAGTTCGCCATTATAAATAGCCTTGGTGCATGCCTGATAATTATTTGAAGGGTGCGAAGAACGCAGAATTTTGATGAATGGAAAATTTTCATATTCATTTGATTTATAAGCAAGGGCTTGTAATTTGTTTGCCTTATCACCCCATAACATAACTACTAAAGGTTGTTTGCTTGCCGTCTTAACTTCAAGAAGCTTAGATATTACCGAATTAATAAACTTATTCCAAGTCTTGATGTGAAATTCTTGGTTGCTTTCTCCTGCAAAGGTTAAGGCTGTGTTAAGCAATAAAACACCCTGCTCTTTCCAAGTTGAAAGGTTTGTAAAATTGTTATCAATTCCTACATCTTCTTTGATTTTGTGAAAAATATTTCTTAGTGAATCATCCGCAGAAATTGTGCCGTCTTTGTAAGAAAATGCAAGCCCATGAGCTTTTGCCTCATCAGGGTAAGGGTCTTGCCCTATAATCAACACTTTAACATCTTGCGGTTTTAATCCCTCAAAAGCGTTAAAAATATCACTTTGGTTTGGTCTTGTGCATTCGTTGATACACTTCTGAATTTCTGATGTGAAAAGTTCCTCTACTTCCTGTCTTGTAAACCATTCATTGTCAATTAGTATTTCTTTCAGAGCTTCCATAACTTCCTTTCTGCCGTTTAAAACTTAGAGGCGATATTGAACATAATTAACACTTAATAAAAACATTTTACGCATTTAAAGCTGAAAATGCAAGTATTTTACACGCAAAAACTGGCTGTAAACAAAATGATTAATCACTTATTATTAAAGGAACGAGGGCAGAAATGGAAAACAACTTAGATATAAAAGGACTTCTAGGAAAACGAATTAAAGAATTGCGAACTCAAAGAAAACTTACGCAAGAAAAGCTTTCTGAAATAGTTGGTTTTGGACAAAGAACACTTAGCAAACTTGAAAGAGGAAAAACTTTTATTACAGCCGAACATTTAGCTAAACTATTAACTGCTCTTGATGTCGGAATCGAAGATTTGTTTAATTTCGGCTACCTGCAAGAAAAAGAAGCTATAAAAGAAGAATTAATCAATGCTATTCGTCATGAAAAGGTTGACATCATCACTCTGTACAGAATTTATAAGTCGTTGAAATAAACCTTGTCGGTAACATTCAAGATTATAATATTAGAATGCACTTGCTAAAATTTAGTAGGTGCATTTCGTTATATACTTATTCCTCTATAAATTTAGGAATTATACTCACTTTAAGGTTAAGCAGGAAACAGTTGCCATTTTAAAAGTTACCAACATAAAATCGTGGAAATTTATAGCCTAAATGCTTAACAAAAATTTACACTCTCGCCGCTGGAACTATTTCCTCCGCGAGCGAAAGTGCTTGTGCAGCAAGGGTGTTCGGGATTGTAATTCTTGAAATATCTGTTATCCTGAGGATGTAGAGAATAATTATAAGGAGAAATCAAATGAATAAAGAAATTGACATCCCATGCATGATAACAATAAATGAAGCAGCACAAATTGTCAAACTCGCAAAATATCACATTCGACAGTTAGTTCTGCAAGGCAAGGTTAAATATATCAAGACTGGGCGAAAATATTTGCTCAATCTCGACAGTCTAATTGATTATTTAAAAAATGGAGATAAAAAAGAAAGGACGGATAATAATGACAAAAAAATTAGACGAATTAGAGCGTAAGTACGGATTCATTCTAGCAGACTTCAAGAAAAGTGGTATAAGTAAATCAACAATCTTAGATTATGTGAAAGAAGGTTATTTATCTGAAACAGATGAATACTGGCAATTAAACTACCCTGCATTATATGCAAATTACAAAACGGATTACTATAACAGGCGGTTAAAAAATCCTGAGTATGGAAAGGGTAAGTACATAAAACCAGCAGGCAAACCATCACAATTTTTTAGACCTCTACATCTTCCAGTTTCAATCTTAAAAGACCCGACAAAGTCTATAATAATAACAGAAGGGGACAAAAAAGCGATTAAAGCAGTACAAGAAGGGTTCTATTGTATTTCGCTTGGCGGAGTATGGGCTTGGAAATGCAAAACAAACACTATAGATTTAGACGAAAACCCCGAATGGGAATTAATCGCTGACATCATACCCGATTTAGCACAGGCGGATTTCAAAGATAAAGAGGTAATTCTATGCTATGACAATGATATGTACCATAATCCAAAAGTTAAACAGGCTCTTTTTTCATTAGCTGGCTATCTTATAAGTGAAAAGGGTGCTAAAGTAAAACTTATATTTCTGCCAAAAGGCAAAGCTAAAGGACTGGATGATTTCTTAGTTGCATATGGAGCAGATGAATTTCAAAAATTACTTGATAAAGCAGAATTTATTACACTAGAGAAAATTCAAAAGAAGCTATCAGGTAAGAAAGAAATTGCAGAGTTTCCGATAGATGTATTTCCTGAGCCTGTAAAAAATTTAATTTTAGAACTGCATAAGCGAATGGACGCACCTATAGAATACATAGCTTGTACTTTTCTTATTGTAGCAAGTATTCTTATGGACGGGCATTATGCCATTAATGTAAATCCTGGAACAAATTGGATTGAACATCCGATTTTATGGTTGGCAATAATCGGAGACCCTTCACAAAAGAAAACCCCTTGTCTAAAAATAGGTAAAGAAATTCTTAATGAATATGACCAGATTTTACGGACAAATTATGAAACCGACATAAACGACTATAATCACAAAAAGGATTCATACAAACGACAGTTAGAAAAATACAAAAAAGCAATTAAAAACAATGAAAACCCAGGGGAATTACCTGTTGAGCCCGAAAAACCACAAAGACCTAGATTAATGACTCAAGATATAACAAAAGAGTCTTTGGCTTATCTTATGGATATAAACAGCAAAATGCATTTAGGCTTAGCCATATTTGTTGATGAATTGGCATTCTTTTTAAAAAGCTGGAATCAATATAAGCGTGGTGGTAATGATATGGAATATTTCTTGGCTTCTTGGGCAAGAGAACGGCAAAACATTGTCCGCAAAAGTGATAAGTCAGATTACACATTTGACGCCAGTCATAACATAATTGGTACTATTCAACCCAAAGTGCTGTATGAAACACTTTTTGGCAAAGGGATTGATTGCTATAACGGAATGATTGAAAGGTGGTTATACTGCTGTAGCGACTACAAAGAAACAGGTATTTTATACAATTCTGATAAAGATTATGACATTTCCGTTTTTACGGACATTTGCCGAAAAATTTTTGCAAATGCGGTATTACACCCTGAAACTGTTAAGATGTATCAATTTGATAGTGACGCTAAAAAAGCCTTTGAAGATTTTAGGACTAAAATAGTACAACTGAAGAAATCAGGTAAATGTGATGATATAACTCAATCATATCTTGAAAAACAAACCCGATATGTTGCACGGCTTGCACTAATACTTCATGGCATGCATAGCCTTGAGGAAAAATCCGTTACGAGTTTAGATGTTAATAACGCAATAAAGCTGTGTCATTACTTTATAAGCTGTTTTATTGTAATTACGGATGATAAGCTTCATTACGATAAGTTTGAAGAATGTGCGTTAAACTTTATTAAGCGGAAAAAACTAAAAACAATTTCACCGACAGAACTATTTCGCAATAATAAAACTAAAATTAAGGATACTAAAATAGCACAATCTACATTGGAAGGACTTGCACGCAAAGGATATGGACGAATGGCAAAGGCTAAAAATGGAGTGTACTTCATCTATTACGGAAGTTAGACTACAGAGCAGGGCAGCACCTGAAAACTGTTGCCCTGCATTATTTTTTAAGAAAATGATGCTGGAAGTTGTGAAAAAGGGAGATAATAGGAAATGATAAGAAGGAAAATAAAATGGCGTTTTTTGAGCAAATCAGTAAATTTACTTATAGATTAACAGTTTGCCAGGGTTACGACTCCAAAGGCAAGAAACTTCGTAAAAGAAAAACAATTAAACTTGATGAAACATTAACACCGAAACAAGCCGAAAAAGAGCTTAACCGTCAAATGGTAATGTTTGAGAATGAAGTCTTAAACGGAGTTTACTTGGACGGGGAAAAGGTAACATTTGAAGCATTTACACAAAGGTGGCTTGAAGATTACGCAGAGAAACATCTTACACTTACAACATTACAATCGTATAAAATCATGCTTAAACGGATTTTGCCTGCAATCGGTCATATTAAACTTAGTAAGTTACAGCCTCATCACTTGATACAGTTTTACAACAATCTTGATGAAGAAGGGGTAAGGCTTGACGGCAGATTTACACCTACAAAAGCCCTGATAAAATATCTTGAGCCTCTCACAATTTCTCATATAATCAAAACTACAGGCATAACATCTAAAACTTGCAGGAGGTTAAAAACAGGCATGGCAACGAATTACAGCACCGCTCAAAAGCTATGTAATTGCTATAAATTAGATTTTAACAGAATGTTCAAAGGTAATACAGAAAAGAAACTGAATAGAAAAACAATCAAAAATCATCACATTGTAATTCACTCAATACTTTCAACTGCTGTTGATTGGAACATCCTAATGAATAATCCTGCCGAAAGAGCAAAACCGCAGAAAGTAACAAAGCCAAAAGCTAAGTATTACAATGACAAACAAGTTGCGGATATGTTCCAATGTTTAAAATCAGAGCCACTAATGTATATGACTATGATTTACCTTGCTATAGATATTGGATTACGTGAGGGCGAACTCACAGGGTTAAAGTGGGAAGATATAAATTTCAATACCTGTGAAGTGAATATTAACAAGCAAAGACAATATATTGCAGGTCTTGGCGATATTGAGTGCAAACCAAAAACGGAGGCAGGTGTGAGAACTGTTACAGCCTCAAAAACAGTAATAGCATTTCTTAAAGAATACAAAAAACAGCAGAATGAAAACAGGCTTAAATTTGGTACAGCTTGGCAAAATGGACAATATGTATTCCTGCATGAAGATGGTAGCCCGATAAGTACACAGCTGCCTTATAAATGGTTTACAAAATTTTTAAACCGCCATAATCTGCCAAAAATAACATTCCACCAACTCCGTCACACTAACGCAAGCCTGCTAATTTCATCAGGTGAAGATATTGTAACCGTAAGCGGAAGATTAGGACACGCGGATAAAAATGTAACCCTGAATACATACTCACATATAATAAAATCAAAAGAAGCACAAGTCGCTAATAAAATGGATGAGTTTTATCAAAAATTAGTAAGACATCATTATTAAAACTTATATTGGGAAAATACAATATTCCCCAAAAGGCTCCTTCTTGCTAAAGTCTTTGGATAGTTTTTTAAATAACTTTTTAATTTCAGGATAAAAGGCTTTATTTTCATCTTCGGAATTAGATAATATATCATTATAATAATTCGCTAGTTGATAAAAACGCAATAGTCATATTTTTATTAAATTATAATCAAGTTCTTTATTATTGACTTTTTGAGCAATAAATTCTAATAAATTAAGAATATTTATAAGCGACCTACCGTATTCCTCATCTCTACCTTCAGAAAAAATATTAATAATATCTTCTTGTATTAATTCTTCTTCCGAAGACGACTCATTTTCGACATTTACCAAAGTTATATACTTACCTGTTAATGAAAATTTTCCACAGCTATTGCGAACTAACATTTCCTCAAAAAATACATTCCAGTTATTTTTATCTTCATCAGAAATCCAATTACCTTCAAGAAAGCAAGATATAAAATTTAATGTATTTAGCAATTTTTTTTGTTTAATATCTTCTTTATATGTTCTGATTGCTATAATTGCTGAAATTAATAAAATTATATTGCCAACATAAGAACTATTAAATATTGATGTAATTGTATTCAAAATAAATCTCCTTCACTTCTTATTATAAATAATACTATAAAAAATATTGGGAATTTTTATACAAGTTTTGAAAGTTAGTTTATAAATCACTTTACAATACGGAGATCAGCTTTACTTGGTTGAGATAAACCTTGATTACCACCTTGTAGTTCTGCAATTCCTAAAATCAATTTTTGCAATTCTTTAACGGTTAATCCTAATTCTAAGGCAATTTCATTTTTACTAATACCATCTTCTGCCAAATTAGTAAGAACTTTGTCTAATATTTGCGAAGTCTCTCTCGCAATAGGATATGGTTCATTAATATTAAACCCTTTTTTATTTATTTCAATGTTGAGAACTCTATATTGCCATTCTGATAAAAGATTAAGTTTATTCAGTCTATATGCCATTGCTGTTAAAGAGACAGACCAGTATTTTTTTAATTTTATAAGGTTTGAAATTGTAGGCAGAGATGGTGCTTGAGAAATAACAGTAGCTTCTGGCATCAAAAAAGCAGATGCAAAACTATTTGCCTCTTTTTCAGCCTCTTTATTTTTTTGAGTAATGCCATGTTTATGTAAAACTAAATGTCCTAGTTCATGAGCAGCGTCAAAACGACTGCGTTCTGCAGACTTTAAATTATTTAATAAAATAAAAGGAACACCATTTTTCCAAACAGAAAAGGCATCTACATTTTTATAATCTTCAGCTATAAAATAAACCCTTATCCCTTTAGATTCTAAAAGATGTATCATATTAGAAACGGGTTTCTCTCCTAAGTTCCACATTTGTCGCAATAATATAGCTGCTGATTCGGGTGTTTCATCTCTTAAATCTGGTAAATTATGGTTAGGTAAAGTAAATTTTGATTCTATCCAATCATTTAGTTCAAAAGCTAATAAACCAGTCGCAAGTGAAGAATCTCTTTGCGAAGCTGACATTTTTGTCAATGCTCTGAAACTTGCACTTTCCAAATCTATAGGCTCAACTTTTTTCTTTGAAAAGAAACTTACAGGAAATTCTAATACTCTAGCAATATTTAAAAGAGTGTTTTCACTTGGTTCTTCTTTTACAACTTCACTTTCAAAATTAGTAATAGACTGGGGGGTTAAGTCCAATAACCCAGCTAACTCCTTTTTAGTCATTCCTCTTTTTTGACGGGCAAGAGTTAATCTGCTTGGTGAAAACATATATATTATCCTTCATTTTGCTTTCTAATAACTGGTATGTCTATTTCGTCCTCATTGGTTTCATCTGACATAATTTCTATATCATTCAAAACTTGTTTTGGTAAAATTAATCTTTCTTCCCATGCTTTTATTTTGCCATGAGTGTCAATGGAAGACGGTTTAGATAATTCTATTCTTAATTCTTTGTCATTAGCATAGTATAAAAGTATATATGTTTCAAATTCTTCTACATCTTGTTCAGGAAAACCTGTAAAGAGGTTTCCCTGTTTGCCTTTATCTATTAATTTAATGCTTCCTTCTCCTTTAGGATTTTTATTTGAAGCTGGTTGATTAGGATTTCCTGTTGCAGCATTCCCAGAAGAAGGAATTATTCGTATTTTCTTATTATTAGAAATTATACCTTCAATACCATTCTCTTGATAAATTTCCCAACCTTGATTATGTGTTAGTAGCCTCAATTTGCTATTTGTATCATTCCATTGAATATATCCAGGTTGACCTTTTGTATCAAATGCCGTGCTGTTTGACCTTGCTAAAAGACCAGCTTTACATGCTTCTATTAAAATCTCACTATTTACACCAAGATTATTTAACTTTAATTCAACTTCCTTTAAATCTGTAATTATGGTATTATTATAATTAACTTCATTTTCTACTCTCATAATTTCTCCTTAAATTTTTTACTTATACTTTTTATACCACATTTGAGGCTATAAAACAATAAGCTGTTTCTAAATTTTACATTTCTTCACGAAGAACACTTACATTACAAATCTATGTTGTAAAATTATTTTATGCTATAATACCTATAAAATCAGCATAAAGAGGTAACATGTTCTTATTCTACATAGATGAATCTGGGGAGATTGCATATAATTCGGGTTCAAAGTATTTTGTATTCAATGCTTTAGGCATAAATGCAAATGACTGGAAATCTATTAATCATAAGGTTAATGAATTAAAAACAGCTATTTTTAAAACCGATTCTGCTCCAATTTTAGAAGTAAAATCTAACTGGATAAGATTTCCAAAAGAAAGAGAAAAGCATGACTATCTTGCAAATTTATCTAAAGAAGAATTAATACAGCTTTCTTGTGGATTAATGGATATTATTATCAATAACAAATGTACATTAATTTCCACAGTTATTAATAAAGATTCTTTGTTAAGGCACTATGGTTTAAACAAGCCTGAACCTAACATTTTTGCTATTCAATATTTGCTTGAAAGAATTTCTTTATATATGGCATATAATCATCCAAATGAGCAAGCAATTGTTATTATGGATAAATGCTCAGATAGTATAGAAAAGATGTTAAACAGAACTCACACATTGCAAGTTGAAGAAGGTTACTCTTGGAAAGGAATTAAGAATATAATTGAAAATATTATGTTTGTTGATTCACAATATAATAATTTCATTCAACTAACAGACCTATGTGCATATAATGTAAACAGAGCTTTTAAAGATGATAATCCTGATTATCCATTCTTTAAAGCATTATTGCCGAAATTTGCTTACAATCAGAAAACAGGTAGTTTAAATAATGCAGGAATAACCTACAAACTAAAAGAGTTCTTTGACAAAGACAATCCTAATATGTATAAATTCTTAAATACTTATAAAAATGAAAACAGTGTATTGCCAAATGGCAAATACACCGCTTAATTATATTATACCCTATTTTACAAAAAATTCAACTAAAAATCATATAAATAATTTACAAAAATTATAAAAGGTATGTTATATGGATTATGAAAAATTAGATGCAATACTAGTTATATTACAGGATTTTATAGATTTTATTAACAAGCAAGTTGGAGTTTATTGTGATTGTATTTCCAGTTTTATTGGTAATAAAGTTAGAGTAGAGAGACAAAAAGCTAGAGTAAACTATCCAACAAGTAAAAGCATTAAGAATGGGCAACCTTCTGTTATGTGGAGTAGCTATGAAGACCCAAATTCTCCTGATGTTTTACATCATAGAATTATAAAAGTTGATGATTTCATTAATGTAAATTCTGAAAAAGGCTTTAATGAACAACAGATTACTTGGGCTATTATTGTTTTTATATTTGCTTACTGGGATGAAGAAATTCGACCAAAAATTGCTAAGATAAAAAATACAGAGCCAAATAATATTAGAGTCAATGAATTTGGAGACTTAAGAATCCTTAGAAAAAGTATTATTCACAATAGCGGCATATTAACACAAACAGAATATGATAAACTGACAGTTTTAAAAGATTTAGTAACACCAAATTGTAAAATTACATTATCACATGACCAAATGCATAAGTTGTTTATTCATATGAAACAAGGTATTGCACGAATAGCATGTGAATATACAGGGAACTTACCTGGAACACCTGATATTAATAAAATTACAGGAATAGCAATACAAACAAATAATAAATAGAGTTGTATTTTTAACTATAATATAAAATTGGATAATAATAATTTATAGAAATTTCAGGGGACTAAAAAGGGACTAATTTTACAAATAGTCCTTTAAAATTATTAACAGTTACCAAAAGAACAAACTTTCAAGATTAAACAATACTGGAGGTTATGGGATAAAATTTGAGATTACAAAAAGCAAAAATATTTGTTCGAATCCCACCTCCTCCTCCATTTTAAAAGAGCCTAAAAAGGCTCTTTTTTAGTGCGTTTTGGACACCTTGATATTTACGGGAATATACATCCCATATCCCTCTTGGGGACTACGTGGGGACTGGGAATTATTTGACAAAAAATATTTTATTTTTGCTATAATATAGTCACTAACTAGGAGTAGGATATGTGTGAACCAACAGAATTAACTTTAACATTTGATTTAAGAACTATTGAACACTTAGGCATCCAAATGTAAAAACATTGCCACCAGTTCTTGCAGAAATGATTTCTAATGCTTATGATGCAGATGCAACCTTTGTTAATATTCAATTAAATGAAAATGAAAATAATAAGCAAATAATTATCACAGACGATGGTTGTGGAATGTCTTTTAGTGAAATTAATAATTCATTTTTAGTTATTGGCAGAAATAGAAGAAAAAATAATTCAGGAAATAATGGTTTAACAAATAAGGGGAGGAAAGTTACTGGCAGAAAAGGCTTAGGGAAGTTGGCAACGTTTGGTATTGCTACGCATATAGAAATTCAAACTGTAAAAGATGGAAAAGAAAACATTTTTGCAATGGATTTAAATGATATACTAGACGAAAAAAATAACGGAACGTATAAGCCACAAATTATAAAATATAATGAAGATGTTACTTGTGAATCAGGAACTAAAATTGTTCTTAGTGGAATAAACGAAAAAATCCCATAGATATTTTTGATTTAAAAGCAAGTATTGCCAAAAGATTTGCCTTTGATGTTTCAGATTTTGTTATAAATATTTCTAACGAATCTAATGAAACAGTAACGATTACAAATGATACAAAATGGGAGTATATAAATTCGCAATTCGAATGGATTTTTTGCAATGAACATTGTAACGAAGATTCTTTTCTAAAAGAGAATAAAATTACTGGGAAAATTGTTACAATAAAAACTCCATTACAGAGGATCAAAGGGGGATATTTTTATATATTAGTAAACTCAAATGAATTTTATGGCATAAAAACAACAACTTCTCTCACTTATAATGCATAATTATATTTAATCTTTATCCATATATAAATAAAGATCCCGAAAAACTACCGACAAAGTTTGATGAAGAGGTTTTACAAAAGAATTTAGAAACTATTAAAGCTATCATTAAGCATATTGATAATCCGACAGTTCTTTGTGCTTGGGGTGCAGGTATTGAAAGGAAAAAGTACCTAATCAAGAACTTAGAAGAAATATACACTTGTTTTCCTGCAAATACCGTATGGAAAAGAATTGACAAGAGTAAATTTAACCATCCACAACACCCTCTTTATGCTAAAGAAAATACTAAACTTCAAAATTTTGATATTAAAAAATATTTAAAAAAGATTATGTCCAAATGATACAATAATCCTGCAAATCCTTGATAACTTTTGCTTTCCACTCGATTAATGTTAGTAGAACAGAAAGGTCGGCGATATGGAAACAGAAGTTTTAGAGTCACACAATCAGGAACAAGGGTTCTGGGAAACAACCAGGTTGGATTATGAAGAAGAGGAAACTCAGAAGAGGAGGAATCTTGCATTTGAAACACTCTCGCTTTTATCCGGCAAAGAAGCAGAAGAAATCAGAGAATCCCTAGACAGCAGAATTGGCAGGCACATTGCGGACAATTGTTTTGACAATAACGTTAAGCAGGTAATAATGCAGAATTACTACGCCTGGTACGAAGCACATTTATTTAGTGATAGCGGGATACAGCTAAAGACAAAAGTTCATTCGGAGCTAAAATAACTAACCAGATTACAGACGAAGTCGATGTTTTGCTCTACACTTTTAAGAATCCGAACCGTATTTATCAAGACTATGCAATGTGCAGCAATCGGGATAAAAAGATTTATTATATCGGGATACAGTACATTAAATAACTTGTACTATGCAATCATTAAAAGTAATCTTTTTACCTTTTGTCAACTTATTTACAACAAAAAACGAATTGCCATTTTGAGCTAATATTACTACATCTTTAATATCTGCATTTATATCCATCCTTGATTCGGTTGTAGATTCTGACAAATGTTTAAAAACTTTGTATTCTATTTGAGGATTACAAATTGTTGGAAACCGTTTCTGCACAATCTTATTTTTAAAATCTTTGAGAGATAGCTTTCTAATTTTTAATTTTTTAGCGTTAAATAACGCTAAAATACTGTGTAATACTAATTTAAACTCTTTTGGATAACCTATTCTTTCGGCGCCAGGTTTAAAATAGCGATTACAACGTTTATTTTTCCCGTTAGAAATTACCGCATTATTCTTGCCGCATATTGGACAGTCATTATCAATGTTTTTCACTTGTCATCACTCCTTGTAGTATTTATTTACCACAACTTATCCGTTTTTATAGTAAAAGCGGATAAGCATAGTAGTAGTACACCTTCTAAACCTTAGTAATAGTCGGATTTTAGGATTTTAAGTCTCCTTTAAATTATTACGAAGGGACTTTCGCCTTCGTAGATTAATTAAGGAGAACAACGATGTTCAAATTAGAAAAACACGTACAGATTCCCGAGATGGGAACAAAAATGGCAGAAATTCTGCGGCACTTTACTGAAAACGGAAGATCAAATTTCGCAATGATTAATCTTTCGGAGATTATTATCCCGAATAATCTGAGCGAAAAACATTCTAAAAATCAGTTGAACAAGCTTATTCAGGCAATTTTAAAGTTTGGGTTTTCAATTCCGATTATCATTGACGAACGGAATTGCTTAATCTCCGGTTATCTGAGAATCCTTGCAGCTAAAGAGCTGGGAATGACTCAAATTCCGGTAATTATTCTTCGAAACATATCCGAAACCGAAGCCAATGCAATCAGATTACTAACAGGCTGGCAGAAGATTCAGAATAGGATTATCCGGTTGTAAAGTCTAAAATTGACAAGCTTTTAGAACTTAATTATGAGCTTGAAGAAATAGGATTTGATACAATTGATTACGACAAGTACTTGCATTTTGAAAACGATGAAAGTTCGACTCACGAAAAAAATAAAGAGGATGAATCCTGGTTAGAAGCGAACATTCCGTCAATTGTTAAGCTCGGAGATTTATACCGCCTCGGGGATCATTTTTGTACTGTGGAGACGCTTTATGTAAAAAATCGTACAAAATTGTAATGCAAGGCGAAAGCGCCCAGATTGTTGTTACTGACCCTCCGTATAATTGCAAGATTAAAGGCTTTGTATGTAATACTAACCACAAAGAATTTGCAATGGCTACTGGCGAAATGAGTAATGAACAGTTTGCAGAATTTCTTAATAAAAGTATGAAAAACCTTGAAAAATTCTCTGCTCCGGAGTGTCTAGCCTATTATTTCATTGACTGGCGGAGAATTAACACTCTGCTTACAGAAGACAAGAAAGTGTATCCGGAACTAATGAATATCCCGTTTTGGAACAAAGGTGTTGGTGGTCAAGGCGCCCTTTTTCGTTCACAACATGAACTAATTCCGGTTTTTAAGAAAGCATCAGAATAACATTAAGCTCGAAAAATATGGGCGTTACAGGACAAATGTACTTGATTATCCCGGAATAAGAGCTACAAACCCAGAATCTTTGGAGCTGCTAAAACTACATCCAACAGTTAAGAGTGTTGCTTTGATACACGATTTATTGCTAGATACATCCTCTAAAAACGATATCGTGCTCGATTGTTTCCGTGGTAGCGGTTCAACCTTAATTGCAGCAGAGAGGTGTAAGCGCAGAGCTCGGCTTATTGAGTTAGAGCCGCGATATTGCGATGTGATTATCTGGCGCTGGCAGAAGAAAACCGGTAAAACCGCTAAATTAATCAAAAATTACAACAAAGAAAACAAAGGGGATAGTAATGGATCAGAAGATTAGTGAAATAGTAGAAAAATATAACGAGGCTAAGGTGGGTTATAAAACCCCGCCTAAAGATACCAGATTTAAGAAAGGACAGTCCGGGAATCCAGCTGGTCGCAAGAAAAAGCCTATTCCTAAGTCTTTACACGAAGCTATAATACTTGAGTTGGCTGATTCAATTACAATAAATGAACCTGGCAAAGCTGTTAAAATGTCAAAATACTAGCTTCTTGGAAAAGCCATCGTTAACGATGCTATCAAAAATGAAAAAGGCTATTCCAGAAAGATTGTTTCAGAGCAAATGTTTAAAACTAATGTTTTGGAGTATAAAGAAATGATAGTCAAGCGAGCGATACAAGAAGAACCCGCCATATCACCGGAACGGCAGGCTGAGCTTAAGAATCTCTTGTTTGAGGAAATGGATAAGTTGTATAGGGAGTTAATGACGCTTGAGGAATAGGGTAATCCGGCTAAGCAGGTGTTCAGCAATACTGAACACCTGCTTTTATAAATATTTTAGTTGACAATTAGATAAAAATAATATATTATCAGATCTAATTAGGTATTATCACACTAAAAAATCTTGATATTAAAAGCTTTTCATGCTCTTGAAAATCTGTTAGTATTTTTACAAATGGCTTATATATTTTATTTATCGTTGTGACCAATAGTTTTATAAGGGTTTTTAATTTTTCACTATTTAGTCTGTGTATTTGGCAAAAAACTAGGTTATAATTCTTTATTTTCAAATTGCTAAAATTATATTTCTCTTAATCTTCTTTTAAATAACTTTTATGATTATTCTAATCTAATCAAATAAAAAACACAATTACATCTCAAAATAACTAATAATAACTTAAGCGGACAATACAGAATTCTTTTTTAAGATATTTTACCGCTATTATACCCGAATTACTTATTACCAAAGAATTGAAAAATTGATACTCTATACAAATTATAGCGCAAGTTTTAATCCGGTAAAACTTGAAGTCCACATTCACCTAGGTATTTAAATAAATTATCATAAAACTCTGGCAACCTTGTCTCGTCATTTTTATCACCTTCAGGAATAAATATAACCATTCCTTGACGTGCACGAGTCAGGAGAACTCTGTAAGAATTTAAAAGATATTTTTTATCGACATCATTATTGATATTTTGCCATCTATTTCCACTAAATTTTAAATATTTCCAGCCCTTATCAAACCGTAAATTTGCATCCCAAGCAACAATCGTCCAATCAAGCTCTAGACCTTGAACATCAAATTCTGTTGCGCAATCTTCTAAAGCACAAGAAGAACGAACATCCGTTTTCTTGTTCAAAAACCAATTTGTGCAATCTATTTCTGATTTAACAAATATACCTTCGGGTTTTAAACGAATTGCATTAGAATGTGCTAAAAGCCCCATTCTTTCACTACCTCTAGCTTTACTTCTAACCCAATTCTTTGCTCGCGCTAAATTTCGAGTTATAAGAATTGGATAATGTTCACATAAATCCTGAGAAACAATCCTTGCTTCATTAGGCTTACAGTCCATCACATTTTGTACAAAATCTGATAACAAAGCACTCTTGAAAGAACGCAAAGAAACACTCAAATGTAAATCGCTTTGAGTAAAAACATTTAAATTTTCTGGCGGATTAGCATTTTTTGAACAATACACATTCCAATCAGGATATTTTTCTTTTAAAGTTTTAAACCACTCATCCAAGCCCGCTTCACCGGTATTAATTTCCTGTCCTTCTCCAATTAAGCATATAATAACGCACCAATCCTGATGTCTATCCATAACGCTAATTAAAAATTCTGGTTCTGAATAATTAAAATCCTTAGCCTTACTCTTTTTATTCATAAACTTTGAAGCTTGTTCTCTATTCCAAGCCCTTTGAGCTTCATCAAAAATAACAACTTTTTCAATAGGTGCACTAGTATCCTCAAAATATTCGTCTCTAAAGTGATGAATATTTTGTATGAATGCGTAAACTTGAGGTTCAGTTTTTTTCTTAGAAATGTTTTCTAATTCTGACTTATTTCTTATTAAAGCCTCTCTTAATACCTTAACCAATGGCCCGTTGCCAGACAAAAAGCACGCATGCTCATCTTTTTCATAATTCATTGATTGAGTTGCAATATCTAACCCCGCCAAAGTTTTTCCAGCACCAGGAATACCAGTAATGAAACAAATTGATTTTTGTTTATTATTTTTACTATCTTTAATAATTTTTTCGACTGCATTCTTTGTTAACGTTAGATTTATCGCCTCTGCTCCATGTCTTGAAATATCCTCAACAGAATGGTTTGCATATAAAGCTTGTGCAGCTTCAACGATCGTTGGAGTAGGTTTGTATGAAGAGTTTAACCAATTATTTACATCAAAACTTTCTTTTCTATAATTTGTATTCAAATCAGTCAGAACTTGTTTTAATGTAGTTGCATTAGCTTTTATACAATTGGAAATACCGTCATCTGCAAATAAAATTTGTGTATTAATTTCAGGCGCCATCGTTGAAATTAAAATAGGAATAATTGTTTTATTATGACTTTCTGAATGAAAATTCTTTAAATCAAGTGCATAATCGACAACTTGCTCTATTGCGTATGTTTCATAGCTTTTAGCAAATATTTTGAATTCTAATAGGTAAATGATTCCATTTAAGATTAATATATTATCAACTCTTTTCCCCATTCTAGGAATAGCGAATTCAAAAAACAAAGTAGCTTCCGGAAAATCAACAAGAGCCCCTTTTAAAATTCTAATTTGTTCCAACCAAGCACGTTTTTGCTCTAAATCATTCGAAAATGAATGATTCATTAACAATTGACCCAGAATTTCATTATCTGAAGAGTTTAAAAATTTTGAAACTTTTTCTGAATAATATGAACGCATTTTTACTTTAAATCTTTTTAATTATTATTTTGCAAAAGAAGATATTTGTAAACAAAAATTTACCGCAAAACATAGTGAGTTGAACGACCTTTGCCAACACGCTTTAAAATCTTTTTGTCAATTAAGTCATTGATATCCAAGGTCGCAGTATCTTGTGAACAATTACACATTTTCGCCCATTTTGTTGTAGTTAAATTACCTTCAAAATTATCAAGAAAGCGATTCAAGACTTTAATCTGCCTTTCGTTAAAAGCAACATTTGAATTCCTTTGCCAGAACTCTGCTTTTTTCAAGACCTGATTTGTAATCTCACCGCTTGATTGAATAGCAGCCAAAAGATTTTCCAAAAACCAAACAAGCCAATTTGTAACATCCATTGAGCCTTTTTGAGTCTTTTCTAAAATTTCGTAATAATTCTTTCGGTTTTTCTGAATTTGTGAGGACATTGAATAAAATCTAAACTTGGAAGCATCACTTCTGGCAAGCATCATATCTGTTAATGCTCTTGCAATTCTTCCGTTTCCATCATCAAAAGGGTGCAAAATGACAAACCAAAGGTGAACAATTCCGGCTTTAATCAAAAAATCTTCCTTAGCATAAGAGTTGATATAGTCGATTAAATCCTGCATTTCAGATTCAAGAAGTTCCGCTGGCGGAGCTTCATAATGAACTTTTTCTTTGCCAGCATAGCCTGAAACAACTTGCATCGGACCAAGCTCATCTGTTCGATAACTACCAACGTTTATTTTAGACATACCGCTAAATCCGGTAGGAAATAATGCTGCGTGCCAACCAATTATACGTTCTTTTGTCATATTTTGAGCATAATTCTGTGTCGCATCTAACATCATTTCAACAACACCTTCAATATCCCTTGAAACAGGAGTTTCTCCACCTAAGTCAATGCCTAAACGCCTTGCAATAGAAGAACGTACCAAATGTTTATCTAGAATTTGTCCTTCAATTTCAGAGGATTTAATAATATTTTCGGTTAAAACCTGCAACAATGCGTTATTCTTGACCTCAAAACCCAAAGCATCCATTTTGCCAAGCAAATATCCTTGAGATTTTTTGATTTCAAGCAACAAATTTTGAATTTTATCTCCGCAGTATGTAAAACTGTGCCAATCTGAGTTTTGATAGATATATTGCATTGTTTTCTCCGTAAATTGTACGGATATTATATCAGTTTTCTCCGAAGTTGGCAAGCCTTAACCTCTTGTTGAATTTTATTGTCAAACATTAACTTTCTGTGGTATAATTTTCCCAATGAAAGAAGGTGTTTATATGAAAAAGCTTCTATGTTCTTTAGTGTTAGCAGGTGCACTATTATTTGGCGCAACTTTTACATTGGCAATTGATACTCAGTACTATGATATCAAACCTAATGGTACTCAAACCGTAAAGCGTTGCCCTTGTAAAAAGCATTTTGAAAATCATATAGGTTTAACTAAAGAACAGATTAAACTTGTTGATGCAAATAGAGCTGCACAACAAGCAGAACTAAAACCAATAAACACAAAAATTAGAGAAAACTATAAACAAATTAAAGCAACGACAGACGAAAAAGAGATTGCTAAACTAAGGGTAGAGATTACCGATTTAAAAGCAAAATCTGCTGAAATAAAAGCTGAGCACAACAAAAAGTTTGAATCATACTTGACAGAAGAACAAATCAAGACACTTCAATACATGAGAGAGATGAAAAAAGAAGGCAAATCTTGCTGTCCTTGTGGTAAAAATAGATACTACTAGAGATTGGTCAGAATTGTATTAATTAGCTCACTATGTTTATTATGCTTAAATCCGTTTGGATAAGTCATATTAAACTCAATATTTAGTGCTTTCTTGTACTCTTCGTTTGAAAATCTTACAGGATTTTTGCAAATAGCATAAATATTAGACCGGGTTTCATTCCCAAGAGTTTCAATATCTTTAAAATAAGGCATCAATTCTTGTTGCAACTGTTTTTTAGTTGTAAATCTTTGTTTTGTCCAAACACCATTTCTAAAAGTAACACTAAATTTTTCATCATCTAAAAATTCAATATCACGCTTTCTATTTGTTGCTTGTTTGCTTTTCATTGTTGTAGTTGCTTTGCCTAAACTGCGAGTGCCTAAAATCAAGGTTCCATTGTCTTTTAATAATGAGTTGCAAGCCAGTAAAACATTGTGCTGCATTTCAAGACTTGTTATAGAATTCAAAACGCTATCCAGAATCACAATATCGTACAATCCATTTTTAGAAATATCTTTTTGAATTTCTTCAATAAAAGAAATGATTTTATTAATATCAAATGAATTACTTTTTTCTTGCCTGTAAAAAGGTTCGTACGTATAAATTTGATAGCCTTCTTTTCTTAAAAAATTCCCTGCTAAATTCCAGCATGGAATTTGCTAGAAAACAGTAAACATACTTACTTTACCCGCAAATATTCACCCAAATCCCTGTAAAAATCAAAAAGCAGGGAAATTTTCGTTACCTTAATCAGAGACTTTTGCTCTGTGAACTACGATATCTCCATTTTGAAAGAGCCTTTTCTGGCTCTTTTTAGTGCATTCCAGCTTTATCTGTATTTTTACGTCCGTTTGGGATATTGAAAATCGCTCATCAAAAGTCAAAAGATAGTTGATATTATTGAATTCTAAAGGTCGGAAACAGTTTGAATATTATTTTTTTCAAATCGGACGAAAATGGACTTTTTTCGGACCAAAACTGCTCAAAAAATCCATTTAGTCGATAATTAATACCAACTTCATTGCTTATTATTGTGTTTATCCAACTTCTCAATATCTTTTCGGGCTTCGACTAAAATTTTTGCTAATTCTTCCTCAATTATTTTTATTTTTTCCTCAAAATAAAAACTTTTACCATTCTCACAAGAAAATTTTTGTTTCAATTTTTTGTGATATTTTGCTCCCTCTTTATATGCTTGAAGTTCTCCTTTTAATCTGTATCGCCAGTTTTGCAAAATTCTTATTTGTTTATCTGTTGCGAAATATTCCATATAGTTGCGCAAGATTCTTTTTGTATATCCTGTATAATCACCAGTACGTGCAAATATATGTCCATCATAAAATTTTTCAGTTTTTCTGCTAATTTATTTTTTGACATTTCAATAATTCGACTTAAATGTTTAGGGTTTACTATGGAAAAGAAATAATGAAAAGTTTCGTGCATAAATGTGTCGGCATCTTCCAAACAAATTTTATTATCTTGACTAATTGGAATATAAATATCATAGCTGACGATTTTATTTTTGTTCTTTTTATCAAATACTGCCTCAACACATCCAAGACATGAATCAAATGAATTTGAATCTTTTAGGTTAAATTTAATTTTATTATTAATGCTACTTAGATTTTGTGAGAAAATATCTTTGTCAATTAAATTATTTTCAAATTTATTACAAATACTATAAAAAAATTCATTATTATATTGTCTTGCAAGTTCAAGTCTGGATTTTACAGAACCTTTACAAATTTTCAACGGTAGTTTGCATTTTTGCGGACTTTTATTCTCATATGAAGCATAAAACAACTAAAAGATTATTTTTGTTAGTTCTCAAATTTATTGTTAAAAATTCTTAAACCATGTGTTAAACGACATTATCGCAATTATATTTGTTTGAAAAATTTAGTCGAAAGGATTTTTAACTTCTGTTGAGCATACTTACTCAATAAGTATATAATAGTATTTTAGGCGGTTGAGAATTTGCCAAAATAAAAGAATAGTTTGGAAAATTTTTAATTGGAGAATAGTATGTGCTTGAATAACAAGTGCTACAGATATGTGAGGAGTAGTTCATTTAAATTTTGGCAAAGGAGGCCCATTGTACTTTTTATATAATGCAATTATATCATCAGAAAAAATTTGCCCTTGCATACGTCTTGCAAAAACTTCAGCAACAAATTCTGCCGGGGAGTCTTTAGAATATTTAGATACTTTAGCCGCTGTGCTTTGAATAGTTTTATCATTTAAAAATTCAGTAGTTATTGATTTGTCAGAAAAAGCCAAATTGTCTAATTCTTTTAATTTATCCATTTTTTCAAAATCTTTACAAATTGCTTTATGATTACAATGTCCTAATTCATGATAAATTGTAATGCGCATATCATTAAAAACGGTATTTTTATTTAAATTTAATAGTTTACTGTATTCTAAATAACTATCTTTTGTTTTTAAGGTTTTATTAAAAGCCTCATAGAAATCAGTCCCCCAACCGGTGTTTTTGTTATTAATAACTAAAACATTACTAATACTATCATATCCATCTGCAGCTTTACTATTATTAACTATCCCAAATTCTATTCTTTTAGGGAAATAAGCTTTTCCTCTCATGGCATTTGAAACATTAACACAACTCTCATTAATAAAATTTGCTATGAATAAATTATCACCTATATCAAGTTTTATTCCAAAATTTTCTTGGGCAAATTTAACAGCATCTCCAACTGTTCCAGCTTCTTTAAACTCTATCTGTTCAGACAACTGTTGAACAGATTTATTTCCGACTTTACCTTTGCTTAATATATAAGCTGCAGTTCCTATTCCTACAAGGGCTAATACTCCCAGCCCCCATTTTGCACTCTTCAATAAGCACGGCTTTTTGTCTTGTGTCTGAACTGTATCAGGTTGATTTGTAAACGCAACATTACAACCAGATATCCTGTTTTTGAAGAAATAATAATCATAATTAAAACACGACGTTTTTGTAATTAACGAATTCACGCTAGTTTAACCCTTGTTTCATTCTATACACATATATATAAACTAAAGATAGTTTCCTCCAATTGCTATAATGTTAAATATTTTCTTCAAATTGTTACATTTATAATTCAAACATCCATACAGTCATTCTCTACACAATAGAAACAGGTGTACAAGTCTTTTGTTATTAGAACTTTAATTTATCCAATGGTAACTGTTCTTATTGCTGTCAAAATAATTCAGTAAAATTTTAGGAGGGAATTATTTATGCCTACATTTTCTAAGCCTTTTGATTGAAACAATTTTGACAAAAGAAACTTTCTGCAGCTGCTAAAGCTTCTTAACCCACAGGAAGAATGTTCACATAAAGAAGGTGCTGAAATGTAATTAAGGGTAAAAAGAAGAAACTAACTAGCCTAAGCTAGTTAGTTTAGATGATTGACTTACTGATAGAAAAGTCTATATACTAAAAGGCAAGGTGAAAAAAGATTTTGATATTACAAAAACCAAACTGGTTATATGGGATTTAGATGAAACTTTTTGGGATGGTACGTTATCAGAAGGCAGCATAAAGTTCAATCCAGAGCATCTCCAACTGGTAGAAGATCTTACGCTAAAAGGGATTATGAACTCTATTTGTTCGAAAAATGACCATTCGGCTGTATTACCCCAATTTCTCACTCAGGGTTACAGAAAATACTGGCAGTATTTTCTTTTTCCATCCATAAACTGGGCTCCAAAGGGAGAAAGAGTTAAAAGCATTATTTCTTCAATGAACTTAAGAGAAGAAAACGTAATTATTATTGATGATAATGAAGCAAATATAAATGAGATTAAGTATTATTGCCCCAATATTATGTCAGCATTACCTGAACAAATTGCAAAAATTGCAGAAGAACTATATCTTGTTAACAGTTATGATTTTGAATTTACAAGGCTTAAACAGTACAAAATTCTTGAACTTAAAAATAAAGAAAAATTAAAAACTAACTGCTCCAATGAAGAGTTTTTAAGAAAAAGTGAAATTAAAATTTGCATAAAAAAAGACTGTCTTGAAAACATTAACAGGATTGACGAACTTATACACCGGACAAATCAGCTTAATTTCACTAAAAAACGTGATTCTAAAGAAGATTTAAAGAAATATTTTGAAGATAAAAGTACATATGACTCAGCTTACATAATTGCTGAAGATAAGTACGGCAGCTACGGAATTTGCGGTTTTTATGTACTTAATAAAACTTGTAAGACACTGGAACATTTTCTGTTCTCCTGCAGAATTATGAACATGGGAATAGAAGATTTCGTTTTTTCATATTTGGAAAAGCCCCATATAAATATTGTCCTTCCGGTTTCTTCGTTTCTTGGCGGAACCAGCAATTGGATTAAATTAGTTGATAATCTTGATTTAAAACCTATTGAAGTAAAAAAACAGGCATCAATTAATATTTTATTTAAAGGTGCTTGCGACTTGTATTCAGTAATTAACTATATATCAGGAGATTGTAATATTGACACAGAATTTCCTTACTGGAATAAACAGCTAATCTATATTTTGTCACATACACATACCGCATTTATTGAACAAACACACCGGCTTCCATACAATAAACTTATGGAACTCACAAAGAGTTTTCCGTTTCCGCATCCGGATGAATTTAAAACAAAGTTTTTCAGCAAGAAATATGATGCGATTATTTTAAGTCTTTTAACTACAACTTACAGAGGTTTGTACATAAATAAAAATGACGGAACCTATGTAGAATACGGCTATGCAAACTGTGATATTACTGATGAAAACAATTGGGATAAGGTTCTTTCATCAATTCCGGAAAAATATAAGGAAGAAAACCGGCTGCTTTTAAAAGTATTCAAGGAAGAATATAAATTTGCTGGTGATCCGCCTGTAGAGCTGGTGCTTAAAAATCTGGAATATATTAGAAAGAATTTAGCCGATAAAACAGAGCTTATAATAATTTTAGGCAGTGAGATTCCTACTCAAAAAGCTCTTGAAGGATATGAAGATATGGCTGAAAAACATATTACTTTGAACAAACATGTAAGAGAGTTCGTAAAAAATTACAATAACATAACTACTCTTGAACTCACTGATTTGATACAAAGCGATGATGATTACAACGAATGCATCAATCATTTTTCAAGAAGAGTTTACAATGCTTTTGCTCAAAAGATTATTCATATAGTAAACAGCAAACTCGGAAAAGCATATCTGCAGCTTAAAGAATTATAAATTCAAGCTGTTAATCCACTTGCCTATTTCTTCTATGTTTGCAGAGTTTTCATATGAAGTATAACCTTCTTTTACCTCAGCCCCTTGAGCTAAATTCTTAATATCTGTATAAGTTGAAGATGCACCTCCGCCTCCGTGTGTACAGAATGGAGCAACAATTTTACCTTCAAAATTATTTGCCGACAAAAATGTTTTTACAGGAGATGCCATTGTATACCACCATACCGGAGTGCCGATAAATACTACATCATATTCGGCGGTATTTCCTACATTTACAAGTTCAGGTCTAACATCATTTTGTTTCTCAAGCTTAGCTTGATTTACTACAGTGTTATAATCCTGCGGGTAATCATTAACCGGTTTTAATTCCAATAAATCTCCGCCTGTCAATGACTTTATTTTTTCTGCAGCAGCCTTAGTATTACCGGAATGGGAATAATAAGCAATTAATATTTTTTTATCTGACATATTGCCTCCTTTTTATAAATACTCTTTATCACTGACAGGTTCAAGCCATGTCGTTGTATTATCAGGAATATTGGTTTCTATAGAAATATGTGCAAACATACTGTCAGGCGCAGCGCCATGCCAGTGTTCAACTTCAGGCGGAATTTTTATTACATCACCGGGTTTAAGTATTTGTGTTTCTTTTCCACGCTCTTGATATCTTCCTTCGCCTGCAGTTACAAGCAGAATTTGTCCTCCGGAATGTTTATGCCAATTTGTTCTTGCGCCTTTTTCAAATGTTACGTTACCGATTGAAGAATTCCATACATCATCTTTTGTACATAACATATTCAGATACGTTGTACCCGTAAAAAACTTGTTATAAGGATTTATTTCACCCTGCTGAAACGGCTGTTGAATAGTTTTTGCCATAACTGAACCTCCTAATAGTGAAATTATAAATAATGTTAATATTGTCTTCTTCATTAAATTACTCCCTTCAAACATTTTAATGCTGCGATTGTTTTCGGAAACCCGACATAAGGCAGGCATTGAATCATTGCAGCTGTTATTGTTTCTTTAGAATTACCGGCCTTCAAAGCACCTTTAATATGACTTTTTAAAGTTTCTGTATCTCCTGTAGTCACAAGTATACTAATTGTCATAAGTTCTCGTGTTTTAACATCAAGCCCGTTTCTTGTATAAATATCGCCAAAACAAAATTCAGTTAAAAATCTGGCAACATCTTCTCCCATATTTTCAGGGAGTCCCTCTAAAGCCTTTGAAATTTCATCACCATAGAGGGGTTTTTGAATAGCAGCACCTTTTTCAAAACGAGATTTCTCATCAGTAGTACCTGCCATTTCAAGAGGAGTTTCAATACCTCTTTCTTTAAATACTTCATTCATTACACCTATTGCATTGAGTGTTTTTGGAAATCCGATGAAAGGCGCGCATTGATAGAGGGTTTCGCGGACTTCCAGCGGTGTAACTCCGACATTAAGAGCTGCATTAATATGCGCTTTCAACTGCGGTAAAGTCTGCTGTACAGCAAGTGAAGTCACTGTAAGCATCTCTCTTGTTTTCATATCGAGATTTCCAACAGTGAAAACCTCGCCAAAAATATATTTTTGCAGAATTGCCATCATTTCCGGATCAGAACCAACATTCGGATTCCAATCGCTATTAAATAATTTTTCATAATTCTTCTTACAAATATCGCTTCTAGTCATTTTTTTACCCTCCGCTGCAAACAAAATATTCGGCTGAATAAGCATAGCACTTACTATTAATACTAAAAATTTTTTCAACTTTTTACTCCTGAATTTGATTTACAAACTCAGGATAACATATGAGAGTTGCTCTCAGTCAAGAGGTAAAATAAGATTTATTTTTATAGATTCATGGCGTGTGAAAACAACTCTCCTGCTTTAGCGTTATAAGCTCTTCCGTCGTCTTTTGTAAAAAGATTTTCCCAGTGACTTTCTGGCGTACCATTTGTTGAATATGACGGATTTGTCATCATAAGATGGTGTGTATTAGTGTCATATCTCAGAGGGAACAAGTCTTCCATCTGCATAAAGCTTGGTAGTTTATCGCTTGGATATTCATATGCAAAAAGTGAAGAATTTATGCGGTTAAGCCTGTCTTCATAACTTCTTCCGCCTTCGTCATTATCATTTGATACTTCTACACCTGGAGCGTATTCCTTATTATATTTAAGTTTTTCCGACCAGCATCTGACTTTATCATAATTATCAGGTGGTATAAAAGCCGTTCCTGTAGTAAGTCCAAGGTTTTTATACCTTTCAAAATCACCTGTACTCTTTTCCCCTGCAAAACTGATTGATGTCACACCGGAACGCCTGCGAATTTCCATCAAGATATACTGCATTTGTTCGTACCCTGGCAGAGCTCCGACACCTGTGTAATTAACCATATCGTACCCGCCGATATGTTTAGCAGAATCTATAAATACCGCTTCAAACCCCATGTTTATTAACTTTACATGCTCAGCTATAAACAATTCCTGATGCTCAGGATTATTCCAATCAAAAGTTACATCATCCCCGTCCGGTCTTGCAACTTTAATCTGGTCTGCCGAAATTACTGTTCTAAATCCGGTTTTTAGTCCATGAATATGTGCAAGATCATTGAATGCTCGAAATTGTTCTTCAGAAGATAAATCAATATCGTAATCTATAATATTTCCGCTGTAACCTGCATTTAGCTTAATTCCATAAATAGAATTTTCTTCAAACGGGCCTTTGTTATAGCTGTCACCGAAAATATTGGGGAATATCTGAGATAAAATTATACAATTAGCCCAGCTTTTTGCTGAAGGAGGGATTGCCGGTAAAATTTTGATTGAGCTTAATATCCCATTTTTTGTTCTGTCACCATACATTTCTGCGATTGCACGGTTATTAATTTCAATATAATTTGCACTTCTTCCCCACTTGTCGCCATAGTTAGGAGTTTCTATGCTGTCAGGAAAATTCTCATAAAAATCACCGCTTTCATTAATTGTCACAAGCGTTTCGACAGCCTGTTTTACAGAACGGGTCAAAAGTTCTGCCGGTAAAATGTTAGCTACCCATTTTTTCATGCCGGCTGCTATAAGCCGATCTTTGCACCATTCATCAGGTCTTAACTTTACATCTTCATTCAAAGCTGTCAATAATTTATTTACATAATTTGTCATACCCAAAGTTTAACAAACTTCGGGTATAAACAAATTAGCCGTTCAGCATAGCCTATTGTTTTAATCTTTCCAATTCAGATTTTAGTGCATCGATATTGGTCAATTCTCTAATTCTGTGGAGAATGCCGTTGACCTCGTCAGGCGTACCCATACGTGATTGACCCATAACAGTATATCTGCCATCTGTCATATTAAAGAGTTCATCACATAACTGCTGTAATTCATCTGGAGCACCTTTTCCAATATCTGTATGCCAGAATGCTTTAATCAATCTTGTAGTCTTTTTAAGTTCTTGTACGCCGGCTTCATCCGTTACCTTGAAGCTGTCTGACAAAATACTTGCAAATTTATCCGTGAATTTCTTGATGTCTTCTGCTCTTGCAATTATATCTTCAAGCAGCTGTATCCTTTCTTGTTTAGCGACGTTTGATGCGTTAAAAGATGAGCCATCAGCTCTTGAGCTACCACTGCTCTCATTTGAGCGATTGTTACCTGTTTCATAAGTGTGACGTAAGTACTCAAATTCTTTGACGGTTATCTTGCCGTTTGCATCTATAGAAAATTCATATGAGATACCGCCTTTACGAAGCACTGCAACTTCTCCATTTACAAGTTTATTCATTATGTATGATTGAGTTTCGTTACTGAACAAATGGAGTTTGTATACAAGCGCCCAGTATATATCACTCTGATCCTGAATTTGATATGTTGTTTGCTTATTGTACTCATCGACCTTTGTTTCTTTAATATCGTATTTAGTTTTGATATCAAATTCTTCAAGTTTCACAGCATTACCACGCATTACAAACTGGTACTCAACACCATTTTTCTGGCATCTGAATTCACCTCTTGTTCTCAAATTATTAATAATATTGTTTTGTGTTCTTTCACTGAATAAGTTAAGTTTATCAGCCATACGGTACCTTAAATCATTCATATCACGGAATTGATACATAGTTGTATTTGTGCGTCCGTGTGAAGTATCTGCCCCGCGAGCTCCTGAATATCCCGAGTTGCTTCCATTTGCTCTGCCCGCATGATTAAACGAACTTGAATTACCAGATTGACGTAATGATAACTTATATTCATCAACCATTCTTTGCGCTGCTGCAAACATGCCGGTAGAACAATTCCAAGCATCGTCTTTACCAACCCAACTTGCAATGCCTTGTGCAAGTTCAGGATTCAATTTCATTGCTTCATCATAAAGTTTTTTTGCATCTTCTACAGGAGTATAGGCTTCATGAGCAATCCAAGGCTTACCCTCTAAACTATTCATTAAAGCTTTGCCATTACAAGGTTTTCTTGCATATTTAGCCGTTATTTCTGCTATTGCATCTTCTAATTCTTTAGAAACTTTTCCATCAAAGTACATCGTTATCGGGTCATGTCTTGTTCCCCATTCATCCAAACTCTGAGGAGTTTTATAGTATGCATCTGGAACTTTAATTTTTACTTTTTCGCCTTTACTATTAACATATACGCCTTTTTCAAGTAACATATCAAGTTCTCGCAAACAGTTTTTATCTGCTTTTACATTAAGTGAAATTCTATCCACTACATTAATACTTCTGCCCTTTAGTTTTTTAGGCTTTCTCCAACTCCAGCCATTCTGCGGGCTTGTTGTAACAAATTCAAACTCGGCAAACATCGGATTGATATCAGCATCGGTAATACGGCCGGCATTTACACTTTCTGCGTAAGAATAGTCTGCCATACGTAATTCATCATAATATTGATTACATTTGCTATTAAAGTCCCAACTACGGGCATTATTGTATTGACCAGCCATATCAGGTGACCATTTTGCAGCATAATTAGGGTTTGTAGTATTTAATACAGTACCGTTAGTAGATATATCAGTTACATATATTTCCCCATTAATTTTTTCAATTTTGAGATGTTGTCCCGAAATATATTCATTATTAATTCTTATATCATTAATTCCTGTAACAGTACGGCCTATCATAAATGAATCGCCATCTTTCATTGCATTTAATTTACCTTGCAAATCTCTTAAGTCAATATCAACTTTATTTCCAAGTCTTATTACTGAATTGATATCAGCTTTTACTCGTTCACCTTTAGGACATACGATATCGGAATTTTTGCCGCCAAAAGAATTAATCCAATCTGGCATAGCTGTTCCGGCAGCACGTCTTGCATTTCTGGCTTCATTAACATCATCAATTGCTTTTTTAAATTTCAAGCCAATACTTCTTGCCTTTGCTTTTAATCTATCAAGCAAATCCGTCATTACTTCGCTGAATTTATTGAAATTAGCCTGGATATAAGCTTTTGCTTTTTCATAGTCAGCCATTGTTCTAACACGTGCTATAAGTTCTTCTGCTTTTTGATAAGCCTTATAGAGTTTTTCACCGAGTTTCTGACGTAATTCTGCCGCACTAAATCTGGATTTTGGTGCATCAGCAGCTTCTGCAGCATCACTCTTAGGAGCTTCGCTCTTTATCTTAACAAGCCTATCGCCTTCTATTTTGAAGCCTTTTTGTTCAAGCAGAACGGAAATTTCTTTCATTTTGTTAATATTTGCAGCCTTATCAGCGTTGTTTAGTGGTGAATAAGTGACCTCCATTTTTAATCTATAGTATTCTGCAAACAATTCTTCATGATTCATTTCTGCATATGATTTTTGAGATGATTGGGAAGCACCATCAGCATGAGCAGAATTATCAGATTTTGAATTAGTTCTTTCAATACCGTCATCAGTAACTTTATATTCTATGCCGTCTTCAGTTGTAAATTTACCATCTTTTATATCATAGACTTTATCACCAACATGCGCTTTGACAGGTACACCGCCTGCTGTATCAATATGTATTACAGCACCATTCGTATCGCGTACTGAATAAGAATTATCCGGTTCCTGAGCCTGCGATTCTGTAGAATTATTTTGTTTTGGATTTTCAATATTTTTTTCTACAGTTTCTACGATATTCCCGTTTGCGTCACGCTTAAATTCAATAGTACTATAATTCTTACCAGTATTAATATCTGTTGAAATCATTCTCAGTGGTAATACATTACCTGAATCAACCGAAAATACATATCTTACGCCTGTATTCTTGTTAATAAATGAACACAATATATCGTCATTTCCATTTACGACAAAGCCGTCTTTTCCAATCATTTCTCTTTCAAAGCCAAGAGGTTTCAATTTTTCTTCTAATCCTTTTACATTTTTTGCATTTATATTGACAAAATCTTCAATTTCATCTTTTGTGAAACGATATGTCTTAGGATCTCTCACATTATTGGCAGTGCCGCTTTCACGAGCACCATCAGCATGAGCAGAATTATCAGCTTTAGCTTCTTCCGTCTTTGGTTCTTCTGCTTTAGGCTCTTCTGCGTGTACGTTCCCATTTATGCCAGCTTTTAATTCTGCAGATTTTGCTTCTACTGCTGCCTTCAGTTGTTTTTTATAGCTTCCAAGCATTTTCTTTTTATTTACAAGCCTGCTGATTTCTGAAAGTTCATCTTCTGAGTCAATTTTACTGATATAGTTCATTAACTGTTCAAACTCTTCTTTTACCATACCCTTATCAGAGTTTAACATTGAATGGATATAGCTTTTCTGTGCCTCATCAGTAACATTCGGCTTAGGGGTTAAAACCTTAACTCTGGCATCAATTGCGTCATAAAGTTTTCTATAATTAGTAGTTACACCACCATATGTCAATTCTTTTTGTCTTAACTTATCTTTAAGTTCATTTAAGACATTTATGTCATTGGTATTTTTGATATAATCACTCAAAAGACGAACATCTGAATCATTTAATATACTATGTTTTTCAAAAATATGATTTATAGCATTTTGTGTATTTGCTTCTTTTGCAGCATCATAAGCAGCTTTTTCCGGAGAAGAGAGTTTTTTCTGTGCTTCGTCAATCTTAGCCATAAGCTCACGCCTCAAATCTCTATCAGCAAGCGCTTCTACTTCTGCTCTAATTCTTGCAAGTTCTTCTCCTGTTATATTTGGATTGTTTAAAGCTTCATCTACTTCCGCGCGAATAACTTCTGCTTTTTTTGACCCAACATGAACATTGGAAGGATGTGCAGCACCATTAGAGGTTGCTTTATCTAATGCATCTGTTTTAGGGCTTTCTGTTCTCTTAGCGGACATAGCATGGCCTACTGCGTTTGCGCCTAATGACAGAACAAGAGCCTGCAGGAAACTTGCTTCATCAAATTGACCGTGCTGACAGTACATTTGTACAAGTGATTGGATAGTATCACTTGATACTTCAAATCCGCAGGCTTCCGCTCTTGCAATAATTATAGACATTTTTTCTATTGTTTCAGTGCTTACATTAGGGAATTTTGCAGCAAGCTGGGCTTTTTTAGCTTCAAGCACACCTTTACCAATTTTTCCGGCTTGATTTTGCATCTTATATGCAATATCTTTTGCTTTTTCTAAAGCCTCTGCCACTTTACCCTTTGGTAACCGTGCAAGCCATTTATTCTGAGTGACAATTGCGCTCCCACCTTTTGCAAAAGTTTCAGCAATCTGTCCTATTTTTACTCCGACTGCTGCTAATGCACCATCCCAGAATGCTTGTGAAACATCTGAAGTCCATTCTGAATTTGTCCACCCGTCAGCATCTGTAGAGTTTTCAAGAGCATTCAAACCTAGCGATGCTCCTGCTGTCATTGCAAATACAGCTAGTGAACCGCCGCCGGTGAATGGAGCTGCGATTATAGCACCAATCATTACACCAATATTAAGAACAGTTTTTCCTGTTTCTATTGTTGAGATATAATCTTCTATCATAGAGTCTGGTGCATCTACACCGAAGGCATCGCGGTATTCTTTTTTGAATCCTTCAACTTTGCTTTCATATCCGTCGTTTAGCATTTCAGAAACTTTACTGCTGTTAGAATTTAGCGGAATATCAACTCCAAGCATAGCCTTTGAAACATCTGCAAGACCTTGTTTTAACTGATTTACAATTTCTTGAAGTTTTGCGGCAGGAACCGGTTTTCCTGACTTGTCAACAATAACACCGTTTTTATAACTGTATCCAAGCCCTTCAAGACTTAATTTTTTACCTGACATATTAGATAATTTTTCTAATGTATCAATTATTGCAGAAGCATACTGCTGCTCTGTACGAGCGGTACTGAGTTCGTCCCAGCAGGCAGTAATATTATCTTTTGCATATTCCATGCAAGCTAATCTCTGAGCCTGATTTGCAACATTTTCTACTTCTTCTGCATCAAAGTTAATACCAACATTGCGTTCTTTAAATACTGCTTCAAAGCTTACAGCAACCTCTTTACCGTTTTCGATTTTTGCAAGTTTGCCATCTGCTGCTAATTTTAATAAGCGCAAAGTTTCTGTATCATGCTCAATTCGTGCAGCAATTTCCTCACGAGTTGTACCTATTCCATAAGCCTCACAAAAAGCATTTAAAGCACCGGAAACAACACCTTGACTATCTAGAGCTTTTTGATAATCTTGTTTCATCTGCTCCAGCTTCTGTTCAAAAATCTGTACTGTCATCTGGTATGCTGCTTTTTTATCTTCCGGAATATTCTGCACCTGTTTTGTTTCTACATACATATTATCAGAACTATCTGTATTTTCTTTATACGCATCCGAAATAGTTTCTGCCAGAGGAGCTCCTATTAAAAATTTACCAAGACCATTCCAGAATTCAGCTTTAGATCTGTATTCGGCTTTTTCTTTATTGAACTGCTCTAAGACCTTTGCAAGAGAAGAACCTTTCTTTTTAAGCAGCTCATCAACCATGTTTGCTACCTCACTGGTTCTAATTGCCATAATACCTTTTGCTCTTACATTAAAGTCAGGGCTTTGTATTAATCTAAAAACAACTTCAACAGTTTTTGTTCCGCCAAGAATTGTATTTGCAGCCAATTCTGCATATACTAAATCGCTCTTTTCCTGTCCGAGTTTCTTCGTTAAGAAATCATCAAACCCTGCTTGATGCTTGGTTTTTAGCAATTCTAGAACTTTTGAGTAAACACGTTTGTCTTTTATTTGCTGTACTGCATCCTGTATATTAGAGAAATCTCCTTCCAGAATTTGCAAAGCAGCCTGTTCTGCACGTAGATTTATAATTTCCTGTTCAGTATAAGCTCCTTGTTTAATAAGCATTTCGTTGAATTTACGAATTTCTTTATGATCTGTAGAAATTCCCATGAATGTATCACATTCATCATATAAGATAGCCTGTAAATAGCTTTGGCCTGCTATTTGCGGTTTTATACCTTTTTTCTCGCAATATACCTTTAATTTTGCTTCCACAGCTTTTCTATCTGCAGGTGAATCTATTGCACGTATAGCTTGTTCCAGATATTCAATATCTGTACCTGCACCTTCGACAGCTTCCTGAGTCAAATCTTTAACTGCCTGAGCTTTTTCTTCACCTTGAATTGCATTTGTTTCGGCTAAAATACCATTCAAGTATTTTACTTCACTATCCCACATCTCTCCTTTACAATAATCAAGAAGATTTTTACTTGGAGAGCCTAAACCATAGAATGTACGGTGGTTTACAAGTATCTGGTTTACTAATTTGTAAACTTCTCTTGCTTGCGCATTATCTTTTTCTCTGTTGCCGGTCGGTTTCGGACATTTAATCATCCTTACGCCTTTTTTGATTTTTTCACAATCTGTGCCAAATCCGTCACCACCGTCAAAGATTACTCTTGCGGCCATTCTTGCTTGAGCTTTATTAGCTTCCTGACCGGTTAAAGTTCCATTTGATATCCATTTCTGAACAACCTGTTCTAAGTAATCAGATGAATTATAGGTGTGAACTGCAGAATGATTTGCTTCTTCATAAATAAGTTTTTCTATAGGAGAATATTTTTCATCTGTATTATAACCTTTTAGCGCAAGAAGTCTGTTTACTTCTTTTAACTCTTCCGGTTTATCAATTCTTGAAATAGCTCTCTTAAGTGCATCTATATCATTCCAGCCGGAAATTGCTTTTTCTATATCAGCAACAATTTGTGCAGCAGAAGATCTTTGAACTGATTTCTGCTCAGGTGAAACATCATTTGCATCCCCGGCTTTATATTTTTCGGTTGCATTATTCATTGCATTCCTAATTTTTGCAGCAGCATTATTTATCCAGTTATTAAGAGTATCTATATCGTTAATTTTTTGATAATCACCAAAATAAATTCCTGTTACACCTAGTGCCTTAGCCTGAGCTGCGAGTTTTTTGCATATGTGTTCTTTTACGGTATTAATATCAAGACCCCATTCATCATCTATATCTTTCGCAAGAGATACACCATACTTACTCTGATATGAAGCCACAACAAAAGCAACATTCTCATATGTTATAGTTTTTAAAAGTCCAATTGTCTTAGAATTTGTTGAAGCACCTGATATCTGACTGTGAAGAGCTTCTGCAAGTTCATCAGCTTGTTTCTGGATTGTAGCTGTGTCATATTTTTTTCTAGTTTTTATTCCCTGAACACTATCATAAATTGATGGGCAATGTTTTTTAAATTCAGCACCGCTGATTTCTTTACCTTTAGGATCATAATAACGTATATTTCCATCTTTATCTTTTGTTACATAGTAACCATTGTTACCTTTAGCAACGACCTGAGGTTTATTAGCTTCTGCCTCTGCTCTTTGTCTTGCTTCTTCTGCTCTCCTTTGCGCATCTTCATTATATGCAGCAATTGCTTCTTCTTTTGTCTGTCTGCCTTGAAGAGCAGCATCATCCGCAGCAAGTTTACGAGGAATTTTAATCTCTTCCCCAACATTGAAGTAAGCATTAGGATACTTGCCTCTCACTTTACCGGCATTTGCCTTAATCAAATCTTTTACATTAACACCAAATTTATTCGCAATATCTTCAATCGTTTCACCATTCTGAACAATAATTCCAAGGGTATTGCCATTTTCATCATACCTTACATTATAAGTCTGGCCGTTTCTTACTTTAGTCTGCTCTATATGTCTATCCTGATTATCATAACTATCTGTTACATCTGTATTATCTTCACTGTAACTGTCTGAATAATTACCATCCGAATCATATTTTTTTTTGTGTGTAGGCTGTCCATTCTGAGTTATAACCTCTGTTTTTCCATCCTCATTATAAGTACGCTCAATATTCTTGCCGTCAGATGTTGTAACAGTTTCTCCTGTTTTTATGCCATTTTCGTCATAATTATAAACTGTTATATTACCGTCTTTTACGGTTTTTACAAGACGAGGTGATCTGGTATTACCATCATCAATATATTCATACTCTTCAATGCTGCCGTCCTCTTTCTTGCACACCTGACTTATAGGCTTTTCTTCTGCATCATACTTAATTGTGGTAATGCCGCTATGCTTACTGCTGGTAATTACTTCCTGTGTTTTCTTATTATCTTTATAAGTAGTTGTTACGGTTTCATACCCTTCTGTAACACTTTCTTCTGTTTTAACGTCATCCTTATCTCTGGTAGTTGAAATAGTCTTACCCCCGTTTTTTACTGTAATAATTCTAGAACCGTCGGGAAAAACTTTCTCAATTTTACCATTCTTATACTCTATAATTTCAACATCAGGATTTGTTTTGTCTTTTGTAATTTCTTTTACATCTTCTGAAAGAGCAGACAGTTTATTCAAAAGAGCATATAAAGCATCTCTGCCTTTTCTGCCTATCTTTTCTCCATCTAATTCATATTTTCTGCCTTCTCTTTTAGACAGGGCATTATCTTCGCCGGCAAGTTCTTTGACCTCAGCAAAAAACGCTTCTAGCTCACTTCTGCTGAGCATATTGTCATTAGGATTTGAATCAATTTTATTTAATATCTGTTCAAATACAGGCTTTAATTTTTTATCAACATCTTTAAGAAGCTCATCTTTTTTGATACCGCTTCTAATTTTGCTAAAATCAATTTCTCCATACTGCCCTTTTTTTCCCAACGACAAATTCTCTGACATCTTACGCCCTTTCTAGTTCTAATTTTTCTTACATCTTTTCTTTATTGAACTAACATTTTCTGCAAAATGTTATATTATATTTGTATTTACGGCATAATCTGATAAAACTTTAATTTTTCGCATTAAATTGTTACAAAAATTAATACTTTTTCTACCCCAAATGTCCAAAAACATTGAAGCCATAACATTTTGCAGAAAATGTTATGGTACGGATAAAAAAGGTTGGCCGTACTTCTGCACAGTCAACCTAGCTTTTGTTATATCTTATACCTTAATAAACTTCCCCTATTAATAAAATTTCTGCACTAGGATGTCCATCACAACCTTTAAAAAAGTTAAACTTATACCCCAAGTTTAAACTTTCTAACCAGGGTTTTATTTTATAGAAATCATGATAGTTATGATAAATACTAATCAAAAGTATAGGTTTTTGTTCTTTTATAGTATTTATTGCACCATCCAAAAGTTGCTGTTCAAAACCTTCTAAATCGGTCTTTATTAATCCGACTTTTAAATTATGCTCCTTTACATACTCATCTAAACTTATAGCCTGACAGGCCTGCTCATTATGTTTTTGATTGCTGGCACAATCTCCGATAATTGCTTGTGCTCCAATATTATAAGAATTTTCTGACATAAATAATATTTTCTTTTCTGCACCTAATGCCATATTTTCACATATAATATTATCCAAATTATTTAACTCAATCGTTTTTAGCCCCCATTCATAGTTTTTCTTTCCGGGTTCAAAAGAAATTATTTTATTATCAGGACAAAACTCTCTAAATATTAGAGCTGAGTCGCAAATACATCCACCAGCATCAATAATCACACTATCTTTACACATTTTAGCAAGAGTTTTTAATTTATGTAACCCGTGTTTATCAACAAAAACATTTTGGCAAAAAAACTTCACTGGAAGTTTGTACTTTTTATATTGCCAATAACCATCCTGAGGTTCAATTTCATATTCCATATCAACATGAGCCTTATAAGCTTGAAACTCTTCTTCTGTATAAAAATTTTCCGGCAAAAAAATCTTTGAGTACTTTATCTTTTCTATAGTATTTAAAATTTTATTTAAATTATATAAACTTTCTTCTTCCAAATTAGCCTTTAAAGCCTCTACATTTTGTTTATGTTCTTCCAAATTTGAAACTTGATTTGCATTTAACCCATGCAAATAATCCACGCTGATATGAGGAAGGACTTTAAAAGCAAGCATACCGAGATTATATTCTAATGCATTTATTCTTCCTCTCTCATTACTTAACCTTTGTCTTAATCTTTCTATTGCATCATGTTTTATTCTGAATGCTTGTTTTTTCTCTTTGTCAAAAATAAATAGTGATAAAAATTTTGTTAAACCTCTGTTCATAATAGCTCCTTTAAACTCACTTTTAAACGCCATAACATTTTAAATAAAATGTTATGGTTATTGTCATTATTGAACAATAGGCATGATTAAAAATAAAAGAATTTATTTACATAATAACTTATTAGTGCTATCTTTTAACATATAACATTTTATTTAAAATGTTATATAAAAAGAGAAGTGCCGTAATAAACAACACCTCTCTTTGAAATTTGCAGTTTTTAAATTACAAACAATTTTTTATATCATCTATAATAAGTTCAGGAGTTAAATGATACCGCTGGTATAATTCTTCAAGCGGAACTCTGTCAGTGAACTCTTTTCTGGCGCCGAAATTCAACACCTTCATATCAGAGTTACCAAAATATGAAGCAATTTTTTCTCCAAAACCGCCTTCAAGAGCTCCATCTTCAAGTGTGATAACAAGCTTGTGATTTGCCTTCAAGCTTTCCATAAGTTCTTCATCAACGCCGGAAATAAAGTGAGGGTTTATCAAGGTTGCAGAAATGCCCAAATTTGCTTTTAGAGCATCTTTTACCTTAACACCAAGATGGAAGAAATTGCCAAGCCCTAGAATTGCAACTTCTGAACCACTTTCAACAACCTGATACTTATTTATCTTTGAATAATCTGTAGTATCCTTTTCTCCTGTGCTTATTACTTGAGTGAATGGAACTCTGATAACTACAGAATGCTCACTTTGTGAATTTGCCCAGTCCATCATTGAAATGTATTCTTCTTTATTCACAGGTGCAAGATATACAATATTTGGAATATTACAAATCAAAGGAATGTCATATTTTGAAAGATGAGTGGCATCCATGCCAGTAATACCGCCCCAGAAAATAAGAAGAGTGGCAGGAGTATTATTAAGTGCTAAATCCTGAGAAAGCTGGTCATATGTTCTTTGTATAAAAGAACTCATTACAGCAAGCATTGGTTTTGCTCCGCCTTTAGCGAGCCCAGAAGCAAATGCCACAGCGTGTTCTTCTGCGATACCAACATCAACATAATTTTTACCCAGTTTTTTTCTGAATTCTGGAGTAAATCCGCTTACCCCCGGAGTTGCTGGAGAAATAGCGATAATTGAACTGTCCTTTGATGCTCTGTCAAGAATATAATCAGCAGTTATACTTTCATAACTTTCTTTACGGATAGCATTCTCTGCAACAGGCTTTTTGTCAAGTTCACCCGGAACAATCCAGTGATAATGTTCTTTGTCAACTTCTGCTTCATGCAAACCTTTACCCTTGATTGTATGCATATGAACCAATACGGGATGGTCAGCATCTTTTACTCTGTCAAATACAGATATTAATTCATTAAAATCGTGTCCGTTATCTATATAATAATAGTCAAAGCCGAGTGTTTTAAAGAAATTATTTTCTGCCTGCCCTTTTGTATCTCTTAAAAGCTTAAGGTTTGAATATAAGCCGCCGTGATTTTCTGCAATAGACATATCATTATCATTTACAACAATAATGATATTACTGCCAAGAACAGCAGCATTATTAAGCCCTTCCAAAGCTTCACCTCCGGTTAAAGACCCGTCGCCAATAATTGCAACAACATTTTCCTTACCGCCTATCAAATCCCTAGCCTTTGCTAATCCGCAGGCAAGACTGACAGAAGTAGAAGTATGTCCTACTTTAAATAAATCGTGCGCACTTTCTTCCGGAGCAGTATAACCCGTATAAGTATGATACTTTGCCGGATTTGTAAACCCTTCTTTTCTTCCGGTCAAAATTTTATGCGGATAACACTGGTGAGAAACATCAAATACGAATTTATCAACAGGAGAATTAAACACCCTGTGAAGTGCAATTGTTGCCTCTACCATGCCTAAATTCGGCCCCAGATGCCCTCCGGTTGTGTTTACCTTTTTCAATATTAAATCTCTTATCTCAGCAGACAGCAGGTTCATTTCCTCTGCACTTAACCCCCGCAAATCTTCCGGAGTATTAATCTTATCCAAAACCATTAACGTTTTTTCCATTTTCGCTCCTTTCTTATAATTAATTATTATATTACAACCTTAGACCTACTCTCAGTCAAGAGGAAACTAAAAAAAATTCTCACTACATATCGTCTAGCCATTCCGGCCTTACCCCGGTTGGGAATGCCGTTATTTATTGTATCTGTTCTAATGAACTAAAGAAAGGAGATTATATGTTCTACAATGTATTAAAAGCCAAAGATATTGTTAATTTGGATGAAACCAAATTCGACAGACAGGTACTTATGGAAAACGGCGACAGCTGTTTAAACATAATTGCAATCAAAAAAGGAGAAATAATAGACACGCATACTTCAATTGCTGATGCAGCTGTTTACGTAATTGACGGCGAGATTGAGCTGCATTTTGATGCTGAAAAGTTTAAACTCGACAAAGGTGAAATTCTCATGTTCAAAAAGGACAAAGAACATAAAGTTCATGCCCTTAAAGACTCTAAATTCTTACTCATCAAGATATAAAACTATGCGCGGAAGTTATTCCGCGCATTTAATTATATTGAACTAATTCTAAAGTATTATTTTGTTACATTTCTTTACAATTTCTTGCCGTATGGAAAATCGCGGGTTTCAGCGGAAAAACAAAAGTTTCGGACGCCTAACATTTTATAAAATCATTGATTCTCTGTTATGTTGTTGGTATAAATTTGCATGGACGATTAGTCCTTTAGTAGTACACAAAAGAAAAGGTTTAAAAATTATGACATTACCAAACGTAGCTTATTTCTCAATGGAAATAGCAATGGATCAATCACTCAAGACATATTCTGGTGGTTTAGGATTTTTGGCAGGTTCACACATGTTATCTGCCGGTTATTTGCAAATGCCTATGGTAGGTGTAACTATGTTATGGTCATATGGTTACTATGATCAAAGAATCGACCATTCAGGCAACGTTGAAGTAGCTTACATCAGAAAATATTATGATTACCTTGTTGATACAGGTATCACTGTAGAAGTTGACACTTTTGGAGAAAAAGTTAAGGTTAAAGCATTCAGAGTTGACCCTGAATTATTTGGCACTTGCCCTGTTTACCTTCTTACAACTGATATTGACGGTAACAGCGACTGGGCTAAGAGCATTTCTCATAAGCTTTATGATGGAAATGAAAGAATCAGAATTGCTCAGGAAACAGTTCTTGGTATTGCAGGTGTTAGAGTTCTTCAAGCAGCAGGTTACAACTTTGATGTAATCCACATGAACGAAGGTCACGCACTTCCTGCAGCTTTTGAACTTCTTAGACAATACAACGGCAACCTTGATGAAGTTAGAAGAAAAACTGTATTCACAACTCACACTCCTGTTGCTGCCGGTAACGAAGTTCACTGGGTTGATACATTATTAGAAGGCGGTTTCTTTGCCGGTGCTTCTAGAGAAAGAGCTCTTCAATTAGGCGGAGAAAACTTCTCTCTTACAGTTGCAGCTTTAAGAATGTCAAGAATTGCTAACGCTGTATCTCAGCTTCACGGTCTTGTTGCTAACAAGATGTGGGAATGGGTTGACGGAAGATGCCCTATTAGAGCTATCACCAATGCTGTTAACCTTCACTACTGGCAAGATAAGAGAATGAACGGAGATAAATCTTTCGACGAATTACTTGCTGCTAAACGTGAAATGAAAGAAGAATTATTCAAATACGTTGCTAACGTTGCTGGTAAGAGATTTAATCCTGATGTATTAACTATCACCTGGGCAAGAAGATTTGCTGATTACAAACGTGCATGGTTGATTTTGATGGATAAAGACAGAATTAACAAACTGTTAGATGAAAATAAGGTTCAAATCATCTTTGCTGGTAAGTTCCATCCGGATGATGTAATGGGTAAAGAAATGTTCAACAAGTTATTGAACAGATCTCACACATTAAAGAACGTAGTAGTTCTTCCTGGTTATGAATTACAACTATCAGGTATGCTGAAACGCGGTACTGATGTATGGTTAAATACTCCGTTAAGACCGTTTGAAGCTTCAGGTACTTCTGGTATGTCAGCTAATGCTAACGGTGCTCTTCACCTTTCTACTTTTGACGGTTGGACTGTTGAAGGTACATTCCCTGGCATTAACGGCTACACTGTTGAATACCCTGAACTTGATGATGATATGCCTTGGGAAGAAAGACACTGGAAAGATCATGAATGCATGATGGATATCATCGAAAACCAGATTATTCCTACTTACTACAACAACAAGCAGGAATGGGCTAGAATGATGAGGCAGGCTATCAGAACTGCTGAAGCTTACTTCAATTCTGACAGAATGGTTATTGAGTACTACAACAGATTGTACAAGCCAATCGCTCATGACGATTGCTCTGCTGGAGAAAAGAAGAAAGAATTAAATATTTCTGAAACTCCTACATTTGATGCTTGGACTTACTCAAATATCAAGTAGATAAAAAAAAGACCGGTTTTTAAAACCGGTCTTTTTTTTATTCCTCAAACGGTATTGTTATAATAAATTTATTACCTTTTCTTTCTTTTGTCATTTTATCCCCTTCGACCTTTTCGTCAAGATAATATGCCTGAGAGAAATTCATGATATCTTCTCTGTGGTGTTCCTTTTTTTCAACTTCGCCAGAAACAGTAACTACGTTATCAACAAGCTTGACATCAATATTTTTTTCGCTTCCGCCTAGAGGTTTCAAATCTACTATTAACTTATACTCGCCCGGTTCTTTCACTAGATTTACAAGCATAGGTGCCATTTTAGGCTCAAACGGGTTATCCCCGAAGCGCTGTTCCATACGTTCAATACGCTTTTGCTCATGCCTCATCATTTTTTCCATTTTACGCATCTGGTATGACGGGTCTGTCATTCTGTTAAATGTCATGTCTGCTACAAAATAAAAAGCTAAAAAAGCGCCTATAAGTGTCGCTAGAATGACTCCTAAAGTTCTTAACCAGTGACTTTTGTGTTCGTAATGGTATTCTCTGTTGTTCTCTTCAATCATAAAAATCTCCTTTCTTTATTCTTGTTTTGTACCTCATGATAATATGTAAATCAATAGCCGAAGAGGGTATATACCAATTACCCGACTGGAATAATATTTATATCTGTTTATCTTTAAGTTATAATAACTTTAAGCGAGGTGTTTATGAAGAAATCATTAATAAAGTATCCTTTTTTGACAAGAGAAGTAGAGATTTATGAGCGGGACAACGGGCATAAAATTGTTCTTGCGCATAAAGAAGGCGGGATGGTAAATATATCATCCTGGGTCAAAACAGGTTCTATAAATGAAAATGATAAAAACAATGGAATCTCTCATTTTCTTGAACATTTAATGTTTAAAGGTACTCATAAACATAAGGCTGGTGAATTTGATAAAATACTTGAAGCAAGAGGCGCTATTGTAAACGCTGCAACGTGGAAAGATTACACGTTTTATTATGTAACCCTTCCGAAAGGTGAGAACAATGAAAACTTCTATAAAGCAATAGAACTTCATGCCGACATGATGATAGACCCTGTAATACCTGATTATGAAATGGGTGCACCGTTTGATATAAATGACAAAACCGTCACAGACAAACGTGAACGTCATGTTGTAATAGAAGAAATTCGTATGCGCAAAGACCAGCCTTGGACAAAGGTTTATAATGCGACAAATCATGCAATGTACACTTCACATCCATACAAACGCGATGTTATAGGCACGCCGGAAATTATTTCACAGGTATCTCAGGAAGAGGTTATGAACTATTACAGAACCTTCTATTCTCCAGAAAATGTAACAACAATAGTTGTCGGTGACTTCGACAGCGAAGATATTCTTAACCGTGTAGTTGAAGGATTCAGCTGGGGAGATAGACCTCATCCTCCTGAAAAAGATTTCGGGCCGGATAGTCCAGTAAAGGAAACAGTCTATATTGAGAATAAAGCAAATATAAATTCTTCGTTTATGATGTTTGGTTTTCTTGGAGCCATGGCAAAAGATTTAAAAAATATTATTGCACTTGAGATGCTTGCTGTAATACTTGGCGAAGGTGCAAGTTCAAGATTATATAATAATTTGATAGAAAATCAGCCAGAGCATATATTTAACATGATTGATGCAGAGAATTACTCATTCCGTGATGGTTCTAACTTCTTTGTACAGGCAAATTTTAATCCTGAATACAAAGAAAAAGCTATTGAACTTGTTAAGGAAGAAATTAAAAAAGTTCAAAATGAAATTACTGAACGAGAAATTAATAAAGCAAAGAAAAAACTTAAATCCCGTTTTGCCTGTGAAGCTGAAACAGTTTCTGATATCGGTGAAGCTATAGGATATTATATGACTGTATGCGATGACTTAAATCTGGCAGAAGAATATCTGCCAATTTGTGAATCAATCACTATTGAAGATTTAAAAGATGCCGCAAAGAAATATTTAGATCTTAATCATGCCGTTATTTCTATTTTGAGTCCGGATAATAAATAAAATCAATTTTTCTGACATTTTTCCAGAACAGTTACAGTTACATTTTGTGCATCTTTCGTTGCATTTCTATACAGCTCTATTAACCGTGTTTCAGCTGGTGTAATACGAATTGACTGGGGTGTTGCTACACCATAAAAAGCAGTAATATCTACATTATAAATTTTACACAGCATTAATAACGTATCGCCATAAGGAGTTGTTTCTCCGCTTTCCCACTTACTTATAGTTGCTGCAGTCTTATGTATACGTTTTGCAACCTCACGCATACTTAACCCTGCTTTTTGTCTGCATAATCTTAACTGAAGCGGCAATGAAGTACTTAAAGACTCTACCGTTTTTTCTTTTGATTTGGTCATAAATATTTCTCCTATACCATAATTATATCGAAAAATTAAATATTTAAAAATTTGCTTGACAATAATCCGGATGTGTTTTATTATTCACATGTTAATTATTACGATACTGTTAATCTATAATACACTTTGGAGAAAATATGATTACTCTGGAAGAAAAAGTAAAAGAATTTATAAATACAAATGGGATTAAAAAAAAATTCTTTGCTAATCTATTAGGAATTTCTGTAGCTAAGTTAAGCGCTATGCTGCAAGGCAAAAGAAAAATGAAAGCCGATGAATTAATTATTTTTTCAGAGTACTTCAACTTAAAATCGGATTTTTTTGCTGATGTTAATTATTTACAGGAGTGTAATTGATGGAAACAAAAATCTCTGTTATAATTCCTGTTTATAATACAGAAGAATATCTTGGTAATTGCCTGACTAGTATTTGTACCCAGACTCTTAAAGATTTAGAAATAATTTGTATAAATAATGCTTCTGGGGATAACTCTCTTAATATACTCAATGATTTTGCAAATAAGGATAAGCGCATAAAGGTAATTAATTTTAGGCTTAATAAAGGCGCTGCTCAAGCAAGAAATTACGGAATAAAGATTGCAAAAGGCGAGTTTATCAGTTTTATTGACAGCGATGATTATCTGGAAACAGCCGATTTTTATGAAAAATTATACAATAAAGCCATACAAACAAATGCAGATATTACAAAAGGATTATATAAAAACTCGTCAGATAATACTGTTTTTAAAGAAATAAATAATAAGATTAAAGAAAATAAGAATAATTTCTGTTCAACATATTGCAGTGCTATTTTCAGAAGAAGTCTGCTAATCAATAATAATATCACATTTCCTGAAATTATTGATATGGAAGATCCGGTATTTGCTTTTGAAGCAGCATTACACGCCAATAAAATTGAAATAGTTGAAGACTTGTATATCGTAATTACACAGCGTGATAATTCTCTAACCAGAAGACAGCTCTGTTTCCAACAGCTTAAAGATAAGATTAAGGGGATGGAGATTTTATTGCATCTGGCAAATTCTAATTCTATTACTCCGGAGGTTTACAGCTATGTCTTAGGCTACTGGTTTGTAACAATAATACAGGATGTATTAAACAAAAATAATTCTCGCATTTTCAGTGAATATCTATTCTGCAAAATGGCAGGAATTTTTAGAAACTTTAAGTTTAATGTTGACATAAATGCGACTTTTTACAATTTCTTTAATAAGAACCTAAGTGAATTTTATTACTTTGATAAAGAGGAACTAAAAAAAATTATCGATACAAAAGATATAATCTCTTTTGATATTTTTGATACACTTCTTTTACGTCCATTTTTAGCCCCGTCTGATGTTTTTAAATATATGGAACAACAATATAATATACCAAATTTTGCACTTACAAGGCTCGTTAGCGAAAAGAAAGTACGCATGGTTAAGGCTATTCGCGACAGAAGAATAGAAGATATAACAATTGATGAAATATATTCTAAACTCGATAAAAATCTCAAAGATAAAGAAATGGAGATTGAAGCACAAATATTACAATGTAATGAAGAAATTCTTGAAATCTATAATTATGCACTAGAACAAGGAAAGCAAATTATAATAACATCAGACATGTATCTTCCTACAAACTTCCTTGCACAAGTTCTGAATGATAAAGGTTTTAAAAATTTCAGTAAATTGTACGTTTCAGGTGAAATTGGAAAATGTAAGGCTACCGGAAACTTATATAAATTCATTATCCAAGATTTAAATATAAGTCCTGATAAAATATTACATATTGGTGATAATAAAATTTCTGATATAGAAAAAGCCAAAGAAAACAGTATCGAAGCGTTCTATTATAAAAACATTTTCGAAAGATTTAAAATTTCGAAAATAAACAACTATGCTTTTGAATATTTTGATAACTATGCAATTGATAAGATTAGCAGTTCATCAATTATCGCATTGTCAGCAATTAATTGGATTAATCAGAATGACAAATCTAATTACTGGAAAGATTTAGGTTATAATATCGGCGGCCCGCTAGCGCTTAGTGTTGTAACAAGCATATTTACAATAGCAAAGCAGCGAAATCTTAGCGATATATTCTTTGTTGCCAGAGATGGTTATATGCTTAAATTAGCATATGATTTAATTAAACCTGAAAATGCACCAAAAAGTCATTACATATACGCTTCCAGACGAATGAAAAACTTATGTATAAATGATAATCCTATATTTAGCGAAATAACTAAAAATAATTATCAAAAATACGCAGCTTCAATCAAATTATCCGGAGAGAATATTGGAATTGTTGATACCTGTGCAGGTAATTTTTCCGCACAAACATTAATTGAAAAGTTTTTCAGCGCAAAAAGTTTTCTCGGGATTTATATAGCGTCAACGCTTAATTATAAATATAATTATATAAATTTAAGCATCAAACCGCACTCCAACAAAGCAATAGGCTTTAGTTGGGATTTAATCGAGTTTCTTTTTACATCAAACGAAGCGCCTGTTGAAGATATGAAAAATGAAAAACCTGAATATAGAAAACTTCTAAATGATAATGACTTCTTCAGATTAAGCCTATTCCCTTTTATTTCAGAAGGAATACTTAATTTCGTAAAAGATTACACTAAAATATTTGGAATACAAAGTTTCAATTTTGATGCCGATCAAGTATTTGAATATATCAAATGTTTTTGGCAAAATATGAGCTTTTTAGACTATTATATGCTTTCGCAGGTAAAGCATCCTACAGATTCTGCACAACAAGTTTATGTTTCTTTAACACTTGCAGATGAGGAAAGAATAAAAATATTAAACAAAAAAGTGGGTAAAAAACTGGAACTTATACACAATTAATAAAAAAGGCGGCTCTTGAAAAGCCGCCTTTTAAATACATATCTCGAAAAATTATCTCTTTGAGAATTGGAATCTCTTACGAGCTCTTTTTCTACCATATTTCTTACGTTCTTTAACTCTTGCATCACGAGTCAACAAGCCTTCTGAACGTAATACATTTTTATATTCCTCATTAACTTTCAATAATGCTCTTGAAATACCGTGTCTGATAGCCGCTGATTGAGCAACGATACCGCCGCCAACAGCTTTAACTCTTACATCATACTTGTCTTGATTTTCAGTTAAAACAAGCGGTCTGTAAATCATCATTTCAACAGCCGGCATATTACCAATATAAGCACCTAATGTTTTTCCGTTAACGAAAATTCTGCCTTTACCTTTTACAAGTTTTACAACTGCAACAGCGCACTTTCTGCGGCCTGTAGCCATTATTTCTTTAGATTCAGCCATTACTTAGACTCCTTTCCCAATACAACAGGTTTTTGAGCTGCATGCGGATGTTCAGGACCGCAATATACTTTCAACTTGTTGAACTGTTCAGCGCCAAGAGTGTTGTGCTGCAACATTCCCTTAACAGCTTTTTCAATTAACTTTGTTGCATCTTTTTCACGAACTTCTTTAACAGAAGCTGCTTTTAAACCACCCGGGTAACCGGTATGGTGATAATAAATCTTATCAGTTTCTTTATTTCCTGAAACTACAACCTTTTCTGCATTAATAACGATAACAAAGTCACCGGTATCAACGTTAGGTGTATATTCAGGTTTATTTTTTCCTCTTAAAATGTTTGCAATTCTTACAGCTAAACGACCAAGAATTTCGCCTTCTGCATCAATTACATACCATTTTCTTTCAACTTCAAGAGGTTTTGCTGAATATGTTTTCATGCTTTTTATCTCCGTAGTATTAATATTTTACCTTTACCAGTGTCAGACCATACGGGCTGACTGTTTGCCCCGCCTTACGGCGGTCACATGCCTCAAGAACATTTTTCATATGCTCTACAGGCAGCTTATGCCCCTCTATTTCAAGAAGCGTACCGACTATTGTTCTTACCATATTATAAAGAAATCTGTTTCCTTCAATATGTATAAACACTCTATCACCTTGTTTCTCAACATCTGCTCTAGAGATAAAACAAACTTTGCTCGGGTTAAGCGTTCCGGAACTTTTAAAACTTGAAAAATCATGTTCGCCCAGAAGGAAATTCAAAGCGGTCTGCATCCGCTCTATATCCAATTCATATTTCACTCTTAAGATATCACCGTCAAATGCCTGTTTATAACGTCTGTTAATCAGTTCATATCTGTAATATCTTGCCTTTGCAGACTTTTGAGCGTGAAACGAATCCGGTACAATTCTCAAGTTACTGACAGATATATCATCAGGAAGGATTTCGTTCATTTGATAGATAAATTTTGAAGCAACAATTTCTTTATCAGTATCAAAGTGAACGACCTGTCCTAATGCATTTACACCTTTATCAGTTCTTCCGGAGAAGATTGTTTTAATCGGTCTGTTATTAATTTGAGCCTTAGACTCTATCAAAGTACATAATACTTTCTCTAATTCGCCCTGTATCGTGTTGCCGACTTCTTTGCCGGCTTCGAACTGTATCTGACTGCCGTCATAGTTCTTACCACGGTACTGAACGTCTAGAGCGTAGCGCATTAATTATACCAACTGAATTAATGCCATTTCAGAAGCATCCCCTCTGCGTGGAGGAAGTCTGAATATTCTTGTATATCCGCCCTGTCTTGAAGAATATTTAACGCCAATAACGCTGAATAATTTTCTCAAAACAGTCTGCTTTGCTAATTTTTTGCCTTCCTGCGGAGCATCAAATACTTCACCGGTGGTTGTATCAATTAACTGGCCGATTTCTTTATCATAGATATATTTACCAGCCAATCTTCTTGAATTCAAATCACCTTTTTTAGCCATAGTGATTACATTTTCAGCATATGGCTGCAAAGCTTTTGCTCTTGCCATAGTTGTTTTTATCTCACCATGAGTAAATAGTTCAGTAGCTAATGAACGCAACAAAGCTTTTCTTTGGTCTTGTGCTTTACCAAGTGTATGTTTCTTTGTTTGGTGTCTCATTGTTTTCTTTCCTTTTATATAATTTACTAATTTCTATTATTCTTCTGAACCTTGAATAGCATAACCTTCTTCATCTACTTCCGGATTTGGAGCTAAGTCTAAACCGAAGTGGTGTAATCTTTCAATTACTTCATCTGAAGATTTTTTACCAAAGTTCTTAATATTTAACAAATCATGTTCTGATTTCTTTAACAATTCTGCCATTGAGTTAATGCTTGCTCTTTTTAAACAGTTATATGCTCTTACAGATAATTCAAGCTCATCAATAGTGATTGAAGGTTCTTGTTCGGTTTCTTCATGAGATTCTTCCATAACAACAGCCTTTTCTTCAATATCTTTGTGAGAAGTTTTGCCTGTAATAGATGAGATTTGAACAAAGTGTTCAATAAGCAAATCAGCTGCCTGAGTAAGAGCTGTAGTTACATCTACTGTACCATTAGACCAGATTTCAAGAGTTAATTTATCAAAGTCGATATTGTCGCCGACACGAGCATTTTCAACTTCATAACGAACTCTTTTTACCGGCATAAATGTAGCATCAATAGGTAACATATCAATAGGAGCTCCTGATTTAGAATTTCTTGGAACATCATTTGCTACATATCCTTTTCCTGTTTCTACAACGATATCGGCGTGGAATGAACCGCCGTCAGCTATAGTACAAATCAACCAGTCAGGGTTTACTACCTTTACACCGGCTGGTAATTGGATATCACTTGCCAATACAGGACCTGGTTTGTCTACATCTATTCTCAAATTTTGAGGTTCTTTTGAGTCTGTTTTAATTGCCAAACCTTTAAGGTTCAACATTACGTCAATAACGTCTTCTAATACACCCGGAATTGCTGTGTATTCGTGAGTTATACCCTCAATTCTGCAAGAAGTTACAGCAGTACCTTCTAAGCTTGAAAGTAATACACGTCTAAGTGCGTTACCGATAGTTGTTCCAAAACCTCTTTCTAACGGTTCAATAGTAAACTTACCATATTGTGAACCATCAGAACTGGTCATTGTATTAACAGTTTTAATTTTTAATTCCATATTATTTTCTCCTATCAGCCTATTTTGAATAGTACTCTATAACAAGTTGTTCTTTGAATTCAGGATCTAATTCTTCTCTTTGAGGAATTCTTTCGAATGTAATCTTCAAAGCGTCTTTATCTACTGTTATCCAAGCAGGAGCACAAGATAAATCAATTGCACTCATTACAGTCTTAAGGTAATCGTTGCTTCTTGATTTAATAGTGATTACATCACCTGCTTTAACTAAATATGATGGAATATCTACTTTCTTATCATTAACAAGAACGTGACCGTGGTTAACGATTTGTCTTGATTGTTTACGTGTTACGCCGAAACCTGCTCTAAATAAGACGTTATCTAATCTAGATTCAAGAATTTGAAGAAGGATAGTACCTGTTACACCTTTCTTTCTTGCAGCTTCGTTGTAATATTTTGCGAATTGTTTTTCGCTTACCAAATATGTTAATCTGATTTTTTGTTTTTCATTTAAGTGAATAGCGTATTCAGAAAGTTTCTTTCTTACTGCACCGTGTTGACCGGATGCTGTTTGCCTCATAGAAGATGTTAATTTTCTGTTAGACAAATCTTTTACGCCGTAGTTACGAAATAATTTATTCGTAGGTCCTGTATATCTTGCCATTATTTTCTCCTTTTCTTTTGCAGGGCATCTATGGTTTACTTTTTTGGCTTAAAGCAAGCCCCTGCATATTGTATCTAACTTTATTACACCCTATACACGTCTCTTTTTAGGAGGACGGCATCCGTTGTGAGGAATAGGTGTTACGTCTTTTATCAAAGTAATTTCCAAACCAGCAGCCTGAATAGCTCTGATTGCTGTTTCACGACCTGAACCAGGTCCTTTGATATGAACTTCTACCTTTTTCATACCCTGGTCAATTGATTTCTTTGCAACTAATTCTGCTGCTGACTGAGCTGCAAACGGAGTTCCTTTTCTAGCTCCTTTGAAGCCTGTAGCACCGGCAGTTGCCCAAGCAATAGCATTACCTTGAGTATCTGTAGAAGTTACAATTGTATTGTTAAAAGTGGATTGTATGTGAACAACACCCTGCAATACATTTTTCTTTTCTTTTTTCTTTGTAGTTTTTGGTCTTGCCATTTTTCTTTTCCTTATATTTCACTATTTTTAATTTCGTTTAAATTTATTCCCTATTATTTCTTCTTACCAGCAATAGGTCCTGTCTTTTTACCGCGTCTTGTTCTTGCGTTTGTTTTTGTTCTCTGACCTCTGCAAGGAAGACCTCTTTTGTGCCTCATACCTCTGTATGAGTTGATTTCTTGAAGACGTTTAATGTTCATTGTTACTTCACGTCTTAAGTCACCTTCAATATTGTATTCAGACAATGCATTACGTAATTGTTTAATATCATCATCTGTTAAGTCATCTGTTCTTAAATCAGGTGAAATACCTGTTACTTCAAGAATCTTTTTGCTTCTTGCAGGTCCTATACCGTAGATATAGGTCAAAGCGATTTCTAGTCTTTTGTTACGAGGTAAATCTACCCCAACTAATCTTGCCATGTTTTCTTTCCTTTATATTTCTTGTACTTACTTATTCTTTATTCTTCGAAAATTAACCCTGTCTTTGTTTGTGTTTAGGGTTTTCACAAATTACTGCAACTCTGCCTTTTCTTTTAATAACTTTGCATTTGTCGCACATAGGTTTTACTGATGATCTTGTTTTCATTGTTTTATCCTTTATCTTTTTGTAATACTTAAAAACTTTTTATTATTTAAGACGGAATGTTATTCTGCCTTTGGTTAAATCATAAGGTGTCATTTCTACTTTTACTCTGTCACCCGGTAATATTCTGATAAAATTCTTTCTTATCTTTCCTGATATGTGTGCCAGAATTTCGTGTCCGTTTTCAAGTTTTACCCTGAACATCGCATTCGGCATGGATTCCAGAATAGTACCTTCTATTTCTATTACGTCTTTTGCCATATTTTCCTCTATTTTTCGGCTGTCAAATAATGCCACTTTGAGGCATCTTAATATAATAATATTTGCTAAAAATCTGAATGCAAGCTGTTTTATTATATTTTCGCCCCTTTTGTAAAGTTTTATTTCTGTTTGTTTTTTTATTCTTAAGTTTTATTCCCTGTAATCTAATATCATGAAAAATATTGAATTTATAATACAATTTTGGATTATATCCTTTTTGTAATATTTTTTATTATTAAAAAAACATTCTATATATTTTTATAACTCATTTTATTTCTGTTCATGATACAATTTTCACATATAGTATTTTGAAAGGGATTTATTTATGCTAAGAGCCGGAATCGTTGGACTTCCAAACGTAGGAAAATCAACATTATTTAATGCATTAACAGCTACAAAGAATGCACAGAGTGCAAATTATCCGTTTTGTACAATTGAACCAAATGTAGGCGTTGTTGTTGTACCGGATGAAAGACTCCAGATACTTTCTGATTTGTGCAAAGCAAAAGAAATTATTCCTACTGTCATAGAATTTGTTGATATTGCGGGACTCGTAAAAGGTGCAAGCCAGGGAGAAGGATTAGGCAACCAATTCCTGCATAATATTAGAGAAGTCGACGCTATTATTCAGGTTGTCAGATGCTTTGATGACGAAAACACTATTCACGTAGCAGGCAAAGTTGATCCTATTTCAGATATTGAAATTATTAATACAGAGCTTGCCCTTGCTGATTTGGCTTCTGTAGAAAGACGCGCTGCAAGAATTTCTAAACAGGTAAAATCAGGTGACAAGGAAGCAGTTATTGAAGACGGAGCATTAAAGAAACTTAATGAACTGCTGCAAGAAGGAAAGTTTATAAATGTAAAAGAACATTTTACAGAAGATGAGATTGAAGCAATTAAACCGCTTAATTTAATGTCTATCAAGCCTGTTATTTATTGCGCGAATGTTTCTGAATTTGATTTAAAAGAAGGCAACAATTACACAAAACAGGTTGAAGAATACGCAAAATCACATGGTGCTCAAACAGTTATAATCTGCGCAAGAATTGAAGAAGAACTTGTTGAACTCGGAGAAGAAGGGGCTAAAGAGTACCTTGAAGAACTTGGAGTTAAAGACAGCGGGATTAATAAAATGATTAAATCAGTATATGAACTGCTTAATCTTATTACATTCATTACAGCCGGCGAAAAGGAGGTTCACGCGTGGACAATCACAAGAGGAACTAAAGCTCCGCAGGCGGCAGGGGTTATACATACTGACTTTGAAAAAGGCTTTATTAGAGCTGAAGTAACCGGATACAATGACTTTGTACAAAACGGCTCTTATACAGCTTGCAAAGATAAAGGTGTTACAAGATTAGAAGGAAAGGATTACGTAATGCAGGACGGAGATATTGTTCACTTCCGTTTTGCAGTATAATAAGGAAATGCAAATCAATACTTCGGGTGGACAGACAAATTTTAAATGGAATAAAACAACACATTTAGAAATGACAATGCTCGCACTACAAAACAGCAGCATTGATGATATTACTAAAAGACAGGTTGCCAGATATGCCCAAATGCCAGACTTTGCAAAGACAGAATTGGGATATCATAATAACACTCACTTCTTCTTTCCAAATTCTAAGAAAAAAAGCTTCGGGCCAGACTCTGATAAACTAAATGCCTTTAGCCAGTTTAAAGAACATTTGCAGCAAGCAATGCTTTCAGAAGACAAAGAAGAAGTATTAAAAAAACTCGGCTATGCACTGCATTATTTGCAAGATATGTCTGTTCCGCTTCATACAGAACCGGGCGGATTAATACATAAAATATTAAAATACAAGCTTCACGGAAATTTTGAACGCGGTAAAAAATATGGTGCAACAGCACATTTAGACATACTAACCCAAAATTTTAAGGCAGAAAATCTTGAGTACAGTTCTATACTGGATTTATTTACAAAAACTGCTGAATATTCTCAAAATCCGGAGTTCAAGGTAAAAAGATTTAACAAGAAAAACTGGATTTCAATTCAGCAGGCTTGTTTTAACAGAGGCGTAAACGCTTCCAGAGAATTTTTAGAAAAAGTTATCGCCGTAAAAAATATTAATTAACGGGTTATTTTTGCAGAATTTATAACCCAGCCGTCAGAGCGGAAGTGAGCATAATTATTTTTTCCCCGGTATTTTTCTCCTTCAGGGCTTGACTTAAGCCATTCTTCAAGGATTAAAAGAGCCTTTCTCAGGAGTTCATAGCCGTATCTTTCAATCAATGAACCGTATTGGGTTGGTGTTAATATGACAAAATCTATATCGGGCAGAGAAATTTTTACCTCGCTGTCATACTTCGGTCTGCCGCCCTTTTTCCCATTTTCTATACTTGAATATCCACTCATTATTTATCATCCTCCACAGGTGCTCCTAATTTGCGCACCAGTTCTATTACAGTTTCTTTCATTCTGCATTTATTATAAGAATTACTAAAATATATTTTATACAAATTGCATCTAGCACATACGCACCCTAACTTGTAACAATCCACTGCACTCGGGGTCCAATTCTTTGACATTGTTTCACTACATGATACATTATATCTGTAATTCATTTTTACAAAACCTCTTCCAAATATTTAAAACATTGACATTAGCAAAAAAATATGATTAAATATCAATTGATAGTTTACATCTTGTGTCTTATTGTAAGACGATATGATACAAATGTCAAGTACTATTTTCAGATATTGGTGAAACGATGAAACTAGATGAATTAATACAATTAATATCCAATATAGCAGGGATAACTGTTAACCAGTCAATGCTTGCAGACAGCCTTGGCATAACACGTCAGACAATCAGCAATAGAATAAAAACTCAGAGCGAAGTTACGGTTAGCGAAATAAGACGGGTTGAGGAATTTTTTAAGATTAGTATTTTCAGTTCTGTAACCGACGATATTGCTTATATAGATTATTATACAGATGTTTTTGCAAGCTGCGGAAATGGCAGCATTGTCTTTTCGAGTGAAAAAACGAAACTTCCTATACCGATTTCAATGATAAGCGGGTATTCAAGAAATAAATTATATTCTATGATTAATGCTTCCGGAAATAGTATGTCGCCTACTATTGATAATGGCGATAAGCTTATTGTAGAACACTGGAACGGAAACCAGATTCAGGACAATAAAATTTATGTATTTTGTTTTAATAACGAATTTTTTGTAAAACGCTTATCAAAAAATCTTGATGAGATTATTATCAAGTCTGACAATCCTGAATACAGAATTAGAACCATAAACGGAAAGTCTGCCGCAGAATTAATACTTATCGGTAAAATTGTCGCAACTGTGAAACAATTGGATTAAAATTTCAGGCTCGCAATTTTGTTGTATCAATAATTCTTATCTGTAGGGTGAAGGAGCTATTACAACAATAATTGAAGTACTATAGCCGGTGTTTGGTTTGCTGTAGCAAGAAGAGTTGCACTTGATTCTTCCGTTATATCTGCATCACGAATTGTTGATTGAGTTGATACTAAATTATTGATTTTAATACTTCGTCTATTGTTGAAAGTGCATTTGCTCTTGTTAACTCAAATGCTTTCTGAGATGAACCAGTTGAGTTGTTTATAATCAGGTCAAGGTCAAAGTTTGAACCTC
>ULWS01031267.1_pt1 | contig 84132 bp, 70 predicted proteins | sample 1960591 | NCBI WGS metagenome assembly ULWS01 (sample SAMEA4835818, study PRJEB28245) | human gut metagenome | biome: gut microbiome; material: fecal sample | place: Denmark | collected 2008
TATCTCGTTTGAGGTAAGCGGCTTTTTGTTTTTTGCTGCGTTGTAGGGGCCGGGCATGCCCGGCCCGCGGGTTTGCGGTAATAACTTGTTGACGGGCAAGTGCCTTTACGTTATGGCAGTAACCCGTTAGGGGTTGATTGTTTTTACGTGGCAGGCCGGGCATGCCCGGCCCCTACTGCTGGAGCAAATCTATATATACAAAAAAGCCGAGTCCGTGAGGACTCGGCTTTTGCTGTTTCTGACAGCCATCTTTGGTCCGAGTGGCGAGAGTCGAACTCACGGCCTCTTGAACCCCATTCAAGCGCGCTACCAAACTGCGCTACACCCGGTCAACCGGGCTGTCTCGAATCAGCTTGATTATTATAACTGACTTCACCGAGAATGTCAATAGAAATGTACGAATTTTATAAATATATTTTGCTTTATGACTGATAAAGGAAGGAAAGAAGGGATAAATCATGCCGAATAACCTGGAATTGAACGTCTCCCCTGCGCTGCTGCACACCTTCGCCAACCATCCGTTCCATGTCCGCAAGGATATGGAGATGAACGAGCTGGTGGACAGCATCCGGGAAAGCGGTGTTATTGTTCCGCTTATCGTGCGCAGCAGGCCCGAGGGCGGCTATGAGATCATCAGCGGACACCGCAGATGTGAGGCCTGCCGGGAGCTGGGCATTGAGAAGGTGCCGGTCCGCGTGCAGGAGCTGACGGATGATGAAGCTACCATTTTAATGGTGAACAGCAATATCCAGCGGGAGCATGTGCTGCCAAGTGAGAAGGCGTTTGCGTATAGGATGAAGCTTGAAGCCGTAAAAAGAACTGCTGGACGGCCAAGTAAAAATTCGTGCCAAGTTGGCACGAATTTTCGCGCAGACAAAATCGTCGCTGAAACGTCATCTGAAAGCGCACGGACAATACAGCGCTACATCCGCCTTACCTATCTCATCTCCCCCATTCTGCAAATGGTCGACGAATCCCGGATGGCGTTCAACCCAGCGGTAGAGATTTCCTACATGACGCCCGAGCACCAGCGGTGGCTGCAAGCGGAGATGGAGCTTTGCGAGGCCACGCCTTCTCTGGTGCAGTCACGCCGTCTTAAAGAGATGAGCCAGCGCGGCACACTGACGGAGCACTACCTGCATACCCTGCTCACCGAGCAGAAGCCCAATCAACGTCAGAAGTTTTTCTTGAATCAGTCTGACGTACAGCGGTTCTTCCCTCCCGGCTATACGCCCGAGCAGATGCAGAACACGATATTCTCCCTGCTGAAAACCTGGGGCCATGCCCACGAGCATACCCAGAGCCAGCAGGAGCTGGAACGGTAAAATGCCACACACAACCTTATTTATAAGGCCCGGTTAGGATGCCAAAAGCACGGTATTCTGTCAGGCTTATTCGAGTGCGCGCTTTTTGGAGAAGCAACCATGCAATTTGACTACTTTTACGGCAGTCAGGCCGAGCAGTTCTCATTCTATCGCATCCCCAAGGTGCTGTTCACCGACCCACAATTCAAGCCACTGTCCACCGATGCAAAGGTCCTGTACGGTATCCTGCTGGACCGCATGAGCCTTTCGGTCAAGAATCATTGGCTGGATGAACAGAGCCGGGTCTACATCATCTTCACCACCGAGGAAATCATGGAGGCCCTGAGCTGTGCCAACCAGAAGGCCTGCCGACTGATGCTCGAGCTGGAAAAAGATGCAGGGCTCATTGAACGCAAGCGCCAGGGACTGGGAAAGCCCAGCTTGATTTATGTAAAAAACTTTGCTGTTTCGTCATAAATCAAGAAATGTGAAAATCACATTTCTTGAAGTGTGATTTTCACACTTCTGGAGATGTGATTATCACACGCAAATAAGACTGATAGTAATTAGACTGATTATAACGATACAGAAAACAGATTGGAAAACAGAATACGGGGTGTAGAGTATGGCCGGGGTGACGAAGGAAGAAATCTCGCGGGCGAAGGAGCTGGACCTGCTGACCTACTTCAAACTCGTTGAGCCAGGCAACCTGAAGCTCGTGGGCAAGGAATACCGTCACAAGATACACAGCTCGCTGACCATCAGCAAAGACAGCCTTTGGTGCTGGCACTGCATCGGCCTGCACGGACGCACGGCGCTGAAGTATCTGATCGACGTCGAGAAGGTGCCCTATGTTGAGGCCGTGCGGGAGATCAACCGCATCCAAGGCGGCGTGGTTCATTCCTCTCAACCTGTAAGCCTGCCGCAGCCCTGGGCCGAACCGGAAGTGCCGCGAGATTTCAAGCTGCCCAATCCAGACGCAAACAGTTATGCAGCTATGGCGTATCTACGCGGGCGCTGTATTCACCCCAATGTGCTGGCGTTCTGCCGCAAGGAGAGCATTTTGTACCAGACGAGCTTCAAAAATCACCCAAACTGCGTATTTGTCGGGCGCGACGGTGAGGGTGTTGCGAAAGGCGGTAGCTTACGTGGCTGTACGCAGCTGCAATTCCGGCGCGATATTCCCGGAAGCAAGAAGATTTACCCATTCTACATACAGGCCAGCGCTAAGGCCGACACGGTTGAGGTCTACGAAGCGCCCATTGATGCTATGTCCGGTGCGTCACTCAAGCTCATGCAGCACACCGAGCCGTGGCGCAGTGTCCATTATCTGGCGCTGGGCGGCACGGACTATGCGGCATTGGATGCGTTTTTGAAGTATTTCCCGGCAGTCCGCAAAATCGTCCTCTGTCTGGATAACGACAACGCAGGGCGGACCCGAACGCAGAATATTATTGCGCACCTTGCAGGCAGCGGCAAAGCCGTGGAAGACCGCCCGCCGCCGGTGGGCAAGGATTACAACGACACGCTGGTGCAATACATGCAGGAATACCGCGCGCACTGCATCAGCATGGATGATATTTTGGAGGAAACAAGATGAAAACAATCGCAATCGCAAACCAGAAGGGCGGCACGGGGAAAACGACCACAACGTATAACCTCGGCATTGCCCTGACCCAGCAGGGCTACCGCGTCCTGATGGTGGACTTTGACCCTCAGGGCAATCTTTCCTGTTACTGCGGTATCCCACCAGAAAAGGACCTTGACCAAACCATTACGGAGCTGCTGATGAAGACCTCCTGCGAAAAGCCGATAGGAAATCGGGAGTGTGTCTACCAGACCGGACGCAAGGAGGCTGCCGCACGGGTGGATTTTATCCCGTCCAATCTGCGGCTGGCGGGCTTTGAACTGGCCATGGGCACGATGATGTGCCGCGAGGTGCTTCTGAAATCCTGCCTGGAGCAGTACAACAATCAGTACGACTACTGTTTGATCGACTGTTCCCCCTCTGTTGGCCTACTGCTGACCAATGCGCTGGCCACCGCCAATGAAATTATTATCCCTATGCAGGCGCAGCCATTCTCCGTTGTGGGCATGTCGCAGCTGACGTCCTCAATTGCGAATGTGCAGCGTAAGATCAACCCTGGGCTGCGCGTGAAGGGCATCCTGCTGACGATGACCGAACACACGAACGTTTCCGACCACTACTGCGGGCAGGTCCGCAGCACCTACGGCAATAAGATTCACGTTTTCACAACGGAGATTCCCAGAAACGTGAAGGTACAGGAGAGCCAGGCCAATGCAGAGCCGACGATTCTGTACGACCCGAAAAGCAACAGTGCAAAGGCCTATATTGAATTTGCGAAGGAGGTATCCGGCTATGGCCGCGAAGAACAAGTTTTTGAACGCGATGAAGATGCCCTCAATCGATGATATGTTTTCCTCGGAGGCTGACAGGCAGCGGGAAAGCGGCGATTTGGTCACAGAGGTGCCGCTTTCCGAGCTGCATCCGTTCGTCGGGCATCCGTTTGAGGTGCGAGACGATGAAGATATGCAGAAGCTGGTGGACAGCATCCGGGAGAACGGTGTGCTCACCAACCTGACCGTGCGCCGCCGCACCGAGGGCGGGTATGAGATTATCAGCGGCCATAGGCGGTTTCATGCAGCACAGCGGGCCGGGCTGGATAGGGTCAAGGTGCAGGTGCGGGATATTGATGATGACCAGGCAATTATTGACATGGTCGATTCCAATATCCAGAGAGAGCATATCAGCCCGATGGAGAAAGCTAGGGCGTATGCGATGAAGCTGGAAGCTATCAGTCGCCAAGGAGCACGACAAGATTTAACTTCCGCCCAAGTTGGGCGGAAGTTGGAAAGCGCTGACATCGTGGGTAAAGAAGCTGGAGATAGTCGTATGCAAGTTAGACGGTATATTCGCTTAAATAGCCTCGTCCCCGACCTGCAAAAGAAAGTCGACGACGGCAGCCTGAAGTTCAACCCCGCCGTAGAGCTATCTTACCTTACCTCCACCGAGCAGAATGATTTCCTCGATTACATTGAATCCCAATCCTGCTCGCCGTCGTTATCGCAGGCACAGAAGCTCAAGGCCGCCAGCAAGGAAGGTGCGCTGAATCACGGCAAGCTGCTGGAAATCATGGACACCAAAAAGCCCAGTGTACCGCCCCGTGATCCGATGTTGACCATCAGCGTCAGCAAAATTGCCCGCTACTTCCCCACCGGCTACACACAAGAACAGATGCTTGGAATCATCATGCAGCTTCTGGAACGAAACTCCCGCCATCTTATGCCGGAAAAACAAACCAGTCTGGAGCGTTGAAATGGCAGAGTACAGATATTACCTGATTCCCGATTTCATGTCGCACGTCTTTCCGCAGCAGTTTGAAGAACAAGCTCCAACGGAGTTCTTTTCCAATACGGCTGATTTGATGAAACGCTACCAGCAGTTGAGAAAAATGCCCTACAACAACGAGTACACCTGGAACGAGCGCACCAATCTTCCCTACCCGCGCCTGACTGTTGGAATTGACCGCCGTGACCCGGATGGCGCAGTAACCATCATGCAGGTGCGCAACGGCGTCAATTACCTGTGTGATGATTACCGTGGTCCCTTTGCAGATCGCAATGACAAGCAGCTCATTGAAATGGCAAAGCAGCTTGTGACGGCAGTTGGCGTAGATCGTATCCAGCCTCACTACTACACGGAAGAAAATGGTCACACAAAGGTACATGTTGGTAAAGACATCCACATAACCGAGTGGGCCAATGCGCCGGAGCTTTGCAGCGCACTTCGATTTTCACGGTTTCTGAACCGTGATGGGCAGCAGTTGTTTCAGGTGCGCAACGGTCAGCGCATTATTGAAAACTACGCGGACGGTTCACAGCTGGTGAAAGATGTGCAGACAGTTGACGATACGCACTTTTACGTAGGTAGTCGTTTCTGCCACATCCAGCAGTATGCAAGTCAATGCTTCAAAAGAGGCTGTTATGTTGAACCGGAGCATCCGCAGCCGGGCGACAAGTTGGACAGACTGCTGATATATCAAATTCCACATTACACTTGCGAATATCGCTTTACGGATTATGACTATGCCCAGAACAAGCTGAAGGCCACCGATTACCGCTGTGCCTATGTGGCAAACATGCCCCGGGACTACACACCGGACAAGTGCTTCCGTGATTTCAATTATGATGACCGCCCCTGTGCCAGCAGTATGCCGTCTTTGTCCGTCAGTGACCTGATTGTCATGGAGCGCCGTGATAAAGCCGAAGCCCTGTATGTGGATGCCGTTGGTTTTAAGGATGTAAGCCGACTGTTGCCGGAGCTTCATGATATGGAAGTTGAGCGACAGGAGCACAATTTAGATGAATTAGAAAGGTAGGTGTCATGATGCCGAAACCGCAGGATATATTTCAGCTGGCTCAGCAGGAGGCCGTGCGGGTCACAGCATCGCCGCAGGCGTGGCAGAGCTTTTTGTACACTGCCGCCCACAACTACCACACCACCTATCTGAACCAACTGCTGATTCACGCCCAGCGACCCGACGCCGCAGCCTGTGCCAGCATGGAGTACTGGAACAAGCAGGCAAACCGGCTGGTCATGCGCGGCAGCAGAAGCATCACCGTGCTGCAGCGCCGACAGGGCGTGGCGGTGACAAAGCCGGTCTTTGCCATCGGCGATACCACACTATTGAGCCAGACGCACACCGGCGGGCCGTGGGAGGTCACGGACACAACGCGCCCGCTGCTTCTGCAAGATAAATCTGATGAATGGCTGACAGCGCTGGCACAGGAGGGTGTCTCCAACGAAGCTGACCGTGCCCGCCGTATGCTGGAACGCAATGTGGCAGACAGTACGCTGCAGTGGGCGCAGCCTGACGAGCAGATGCAGCTCTTGCAGGCACTGGTCACGCAGAGTGCTGTCTATATGGCACGGCTGCGAATCGGGCTGCCAGTGCGGGATGAGGATTTCCCGGTATTTCAAAGCGTCAGCCAGTTCGACACCTATCAGATTTCACTCTGCTTGGGCGGCTATGTACAGGCCGCCGCAGAACCGATGCTGAACGCCATTGGGCGCGAGGCGCTGCGACTAAACCGTGACAGCATTGCAATTAAGTACGAACCAGTTCATAATGAAAGCACCCGAACACAACTGAACAGCCGAGAGGAGGCCGTTACTCATGACGTACACGAAGAACCGCGAAGGCTACCTGATTCCGAGCCTTTCCCTGCCGAACCAGCCGAACCCATACCTGAACCGCTACGCGAGGCTGCGTCTGGAATATCTGGAGCAGAACGAGCCGACGCTCTGCGACCAACTGATGTTGGAGGGCACGCTGCTGACGAGCTGCAATCGAATCGGACGGACAGCACAGCGGATGGTGGACAAGACCCTGCGCGAGCTGATGCAGACCACCCCGATGCCGGACCGCAGGACGAACACGCTGGGCTGGACGCAGATGGCCAACAGCCTGAAAAAGCAGGCGGAGGAGACAATCCTTCCGATGCTGTACGAAGTTTAACCGAAGCACCCGCACAGGCGGAGAGCGAGCAAGCGCTCTCCGCCTGTGCTTTGCCTGAATTTCCGCCCACGCTGCTGCCGCAGCTGCTGGCGGCAGAGACTTCTTCCCGGGCAGCCAACGCCGAATATCTTACCTTTTATAAAAAGAATCCCCTGCTCATTGACCGGCTGCGCTTTGTGCGGGAAAGCTACAAGGATATTTTCACAGAACTTCTGCTTGCTGATGATACCCGCGTGGGATTTCACAGGCAGGGCAACGGCCTGCTTGTCTGGCAGGGTGCGTATCTGACCCGCAGCGCGGAAACGCTACTGTCGTGGCGCGCCGTGGCCAATGCGCTGAACGACTTGATTGAACAGCATGCGCTGATTGCGACCATCGACCCGAAGAAACTGCCGCAGGTAGAGGAACAGCTTTCCTTTGAACTGCCTGACGGTTCGCCGCCGAGTGCGGAAAATAACAGGTTGGAAAAGGATGATTTTCTCACCCCGGAAAAGCAGGAAAACGTCATTCGCTCTGTCCTGCCTGTTGCAGAGTACAATGCCCCGCAGATGGATGACGGCAGCGTTATCACGGACGAGGAAATCAACCTGGCTCTGGCAGTGGGCAGCAATTTTGAGAACAGCAAATTCCGCATTTATCAGCAGTTCACTACCACGCAGGGCGACCACGCTGCTTTTTTGAAGAAGGAATACGGCAGCGGTGGTCGGTCATGGGATTACCAAAGCGGTGCTCATGGCTGGGTGGACCACGGCCCTGCCGGACTGAAGCTGATTTTGACAAATGAGGACGGACGCTTTGAGCGCAGGCTGCTATGGCGGGCCGCAGCCAAGCGCATTGCCTATCTGATCGAGATGCAGCGCTTTCTGACGCAGCAGGAGCTGGAGCAGTATCCCGCATGGGCTGCCGAACAGCAAGAGGCCGCCAGTGCGGTGCGCGATGAGCCCGGCAACGTACCGGATACCAGACCGATTTGCGCCGAGGGCAGCGTTGTCTACTTGGAGGATGACCACCGATTTACCGTGGAGCGCATCGGGCAGTTTGACGTGCATCTGCGGGACGAGGAAGCACCCTTGTTTGGGCGCGCCATCAGCCGGGAGGAATTTCAGCGGCAGCTGGACGCCAACCCGCGCAACGGCGGTATGATGCTCTCCGAGCAGCAGCGAACTGCCCTTGTACAAGCGCAGACGGAACAGGCGCTCTCCTACATTGAGGATTATCTCAAGGACGAATTTGAAATCACCGAGCCGGACTTTTCCGACCTGACGCGAATCGATTTGGGCTATACCACCACTGAGGATGAGAAGCACGTCATTCAGGTGTATGCCGACTTGGAGCACTGCACCGTCACCAAGCTGGTGGGCGATACTCTCTACGCGCAGGAACGGTATGGCTCGCTCGATGATCTGAACCAGGCGGTGCTCTCCAATCTCGATTTTGACAGTCTCATGGAAATAGACCTCGACGAGGTAGAGGAACATGAACCGCAGGGAAATGTCTTTCCTCCCGACGGGCCCGCCGCGCAAGCCCCCACCAACTACCTTGCACCCTATGAGCCGGAGGTTCCCACAGGGGCAAAGGCCAAGTTTGATGCGAACCTAAATGCAATTCGAACACTCAAGCAAATCGAGGAGCGCGGCACACCGGCCACGGAAGCCGAGCAGGATGTTCTGGCCGGGTATCTCGGGTGGGGCGGTCTGGCCGATGCCTTTGACCCCAACAAGGACAGCTGGCACAGCGAATATGAGCAGCTAAAGGCTCTGCTGACGCCGGAGGAATACGCCGCCGCACAGGAATCTACGCTGACGGCGTTTTATACCCCGCCTGCCGTCATCCATGCCATGTACCGCGCGCTGACCCGCATGGGCTGCGTGGGCGGCAATGTGCTGGAGCCCAGCATGGGTGTGGGTGCATTTTTTGGGCACCGCAGCGGCAGCTTTGATACAAGCAATGCAAAGCTGCACGGCGTCGAGCTGGACAGTGTATCGGGCCGCATTGCGCAGCAGTTATACCAGAAAGCAAAAATTCAAATCTGCGGCTACGAAAAGGCCGACCTGCCGGACAGCTTCTTTGATTTGGCTATCGGCAATGTGCCGTTTGGACAGTATCAGGTCACGGACCGTCAATATGACAAGCTGCACTTTCAAATTCACGATTACTTTTTAGCCAAAACCGTAGACAAGCTCCGCGTCGGCGGCATTATGGCGTTCATAACAACCTCCGGCACGATGGATAAAAAGTCCGAAAGCGTGCGCCGGTATCTGGCTGCCCGCTGTGATTTGATCGGCGCGGTGCGGCTGCCCAACAATACCTTTACCGCGCAGGCAGGTACAACCGTCACCTCGGACATTCTGTTTCTGCAAAAGCGCGGGCGGGTCTTGGAGCAGGACGCACCGTGGATTCATCTGGGCGAGACTGCCGATGGCATTCCGCTGAACCGGTATTTCATCGACCATCCCGAGATGATTTGCGGCGAGATGCAGATGGTCAGCGGCCCCTACGGGCAGCGCCCCACCTGCGCACCGCTGGAAAATGGAACATCACTGGAAGTTCAGCTTGATGCAGCTCTTGCTAATTTACAAGCCGAGTACACGCTGGCGGATGACCGGGAGGATGCGCAGGAGGAAAGTAACACGCTCGATGCCGACCCAGACACACGAAATTTTAGCTATGTTGTTAAAGGCGACACAGTTTATTACCGCGAAAATTCCAAAATGCGCGCCGTGAAGGCCAGCACCACCGCGCTTACCCGCATCAAGGCGCTGGTTCCTCTGCGGGATACCTGCCGGGAGCTGATTCGGGCACAACTGGACAATCTGCCCGATGAAACGATTGCCACTTTGCAAGCGCAGCTGACCGCCGAGTATGATTCCTACCACGATACGTATGGGCTAATCAACAGCCGCGGCACGGCTTCGGCGTTCCGTGAGGATTCTGGGTATTTCCTGCTCTGCTCGCTGGAGGACATCGACAGCGAGGGGCATTACAGGGGCAAGACGGATATGTTCACGAAGCGGACCATCCGCCCGGCCCAGGTGGTGGACCATGTGGACACCGCCGATGAAGCGCTGGTGCTGAGCCTGACCGAGAAGGCCCGTGTGGATCTTTCCTACATGGCGCAGGTCACGGGAAAATCGCAGGACGAAATCATCCGAGATTTGACCGGCGTTATCTTCCGTGACCCGGAGCAATCCGAGCCGGTTTATCTGCCGGCTGACGAATATCTTTCCGGCAATGTGCGGCAAAAGCTGGCTGTTGCCCGGCTGGCCGCCACGTCCGACTCGGACTATCAGGTCAATGTAAAGGCGCTGGAGCAGGTACAGCCGAAGGACCTCGACGCCAGTGAAATTGCGGTGCGGCTGGGTGCCACCTGGATACCGCCTGAATACATTCAAGATTTTCTCATGGAGCTTTTGGAGCCGCCGTTGTCCACGCGCCTTTCCGTGAAGGTGCTGTTTGCGTCGTTCACCGGTGAGTGGAATATCACGAACAAGCGCTACGGCAACGGCAGCATCAAGGCAACCGTCACCTACGGCACGAACCGCAAGAATGCCTATGAAATCACCGAGGCTGCGCTGAACCTGAGGCCTGTGCAGGTGTTTGATACAGTTACCGACGCAGAGGGAAACAAAAAAAGCGTACTGAACCACGCCGCCACCGAGGCTGCCTACGCAAAGCAATGCTTGATAAAAGACAAGTTTGAAGAATGGATTTTCAAGGAGCCGCAGCGGCGGCAAGCGCTTGTAAGCCTGTACAACAGCAAATTCAACTGCATCCGCCCGCGGGAGTATGACGGCAGCAATCTGCGCTTTCCCGGCATGAACCCGGAAATTACGCTTCGGCCCCATCAGCGCAACGCCATTGCCCATGTGCTGTACGGCAGCAACGTACTTCTGGCACATGAGGTGGGGGCTGGGAAAACGTTCGAGATGGTCGCCAGCGCCATGGAGAAGAAGCGTCTGGGTCTTTGCAACAAGACCTTGATCGTAGTGCCCAACCATTTGACCGAGCAGATGGCGTCCGAGGCGCTGCTGCTTTACCCCAACGCGGAAATTCTGGTGGCGCGCAAGACGGATTTTGAAAAGGCAAACCGCAAAAAGTTCTGCGCCCGCATTGCTACCGGCAACTTTGACATTATCGTGATCGGGCACAGCCAGTTTGAAAAGATACCGCTTTCCGATGAGCGGCAGAAAATGTACCTGCAAAAGCAAATCGACGATGTAGTGGCACAGACCGCTGCACTGAAGGCCCAGCGCGCCGAGAATTTTACCATCAAGCAGATGGAGCGCATGAAAAAGCAGCTGCAACGGAAGCTGGACAAGCTCAACGACCAGAGCCGCAAGGATGACGTCATCACCTTTGAGGAGCTGGGTGTGGACAGTCTGATGGTGGACGAGGCGCACTACTTCAAAAACGCAATGGTCACAACCAAAATGACCCGCGTGGCCGGTATCTCACAGACCGAAAGCCAAAAGGCCAGCGACATGTATATGAAGTGCATGTACATGGACGAGCTGACCGGCGGGCACGGCATTGTGTTTGCCACCGGCACACCGATTTCCAACTCGATGACCGAGATGTACATCATGATGCGGTATCTGCAATATGGGCTTTTGGAGCAGGAAGGCCTGCTGAACTTTGATGCGTGGGCCTCTACGTTTGGCGAGAGCGTTACCGCGATTGAGCTTGCCCCCGAGGGCAACGGCTACCGTTCTAAAACGCGGTTTGCTAAGTTTTACAATCTGCCCGAGCTTATGAATATGTTCAAGCAGTGTGCCGACATTCAGACCGCCGATATGCTGAAGCTGCCGGTCCCCGAAATCACGGGCGGCAAGCCTACGATTGTGAAGCTGCCGCCCAGTGAGCTGCAGCGCCAGATGGTGGCGGCGCTGGGTGAGCGGGCCGAAGCAGTGCGCAACCGCCTGGTTGCCCCGAATGAGGATAACATGCTGCGCATCACGAACGATGGCCGAAAGCTGGCGCTGGACCAACGGTTGATGAACCCACTTCTGCCTGATGACCCCGACAGCAAGGCGAATGCCTGCGTGGAGCGGGTCTTTACCATTTGGGAAAAGACAAAGGCGCAGCGCTCCACGCAGATGATCTTCTGCGATTTGAGCACGCCCCGCGCGGACGGCTTTGATGTGTACAACGATATTCGGGACAAACTGGTGGCGCGCGGCATCCCCAAGGATGAGGTACAGTTCATCCATGATGCCGATACGGAAGCTAAGAAGGCTGAGCTGTTCGGCAAAGTCCGCAGCGGTGCGGTTCGCGTGCTGATGGGTAGCACCCAGAAGATGGGCGCAGGCACCAACGTACAGACGCGGCTGTGCGCACTCCATCACCTTGATTGCCCATGGCGGCCAGCCGATATTGCCCAGCGCAATGGACGCATGGTGCGGCAGGGTAACATGAACAAAGAGGTTTCTATCTTTATTTATATAACCGAAGCCACATTTGACGCCTACAGCTATCAGTTGGTCGAAAACAAACAGAAGTTTATTTCGCAAATCATGACGTCGAAATCCCCTGCCCGAAGCTGTGAGGATTTAGACGAGGCTGCTCTCTCCTACGCTGAGGTAAAGGCGCTGGCTGCCGGAAACCCGATGATCAAAGAAAAGATGGACCTTGATATTCAGGTTGCGCGGCTTCGCACGCTGAAGGCCGCCTACAACAGCCAGCACTACCGACTGGAGGACGCCGTGACCGGCATCTTTCTGCGAGAGATCCGCGGCACCGAATGCCGGATTCAGGCGTTTGAGAAGGATATGCAGACCGCCAAGGACAGTCAGAGCTATGACAAGGACGGCAAGCTGGTTTTCAGCATTGAGCTGGACGGCACGTCCTACAACAAGCGCGAGGATGCCGGTAAGGCACTGCTCGGGCTGGTGGGTGCTGCCGTGCGGGCCGACCATCATGTTTTGGTGGGGCACTATGCGGGCTTTGAAGTCACGGTTGCCTATGTGCCGCTTTCCAAGGTGTTTGTGGCACATCTGGTCGGGCAGGCCACCCATACCACAGAGCTGGGCAGCGACGCTGCCGGCAATATGGTTCGCCTGCAAAACGTTGTTGCTGCCCTGCCGCAGGAGGTCAGCGGTCTACGCAACAATCTACAGCAGCTGCGCGTCCAGTTGGACAGCGCCAAAGAAGAACTACAGCAGCCCTTTCTGCAGGAGCAAGAGCTTAACGACAAGAGCGCGCGCCTGGCCGAGCTGGATGCCCTGCTGAATGTGGGCAATGATGCCCCGGTTTTGGAGGGTGAGGCCGAGGTCGTAAACGAGGACGATTCTGTGCGAACGCCTAGAGAGGAAAACGAACTGGAACGCTGAAATCGACAGCCTTGCATTATTTCGCAGACCATGTATCATAGAGGTAGGAGGTGGCCATTATGCCCATTCAACGTAAAAATCTGTTCCTTACCTGGGGTATCCGCATTAGTCTCGTGCCTGTCATTCTGGTACTTTTTGCACTGGGCCTGATTGCAATCGTGCTGTTTGCTATCTGCGGAGTTTGCGGCAGGTTTTTGGCGGCACTGGGCGGTCTAGCTGCCCTGCTGGCACTGTTTGACAAATGCTATCAGGAGGCTGCCGTGTCTGCCGTTATGGCGTTCTTGCTCAGCCCTTACGGCGCGCCGCAGGTGCTGTTCTGGCTGGGCAGAAAGCTGCTCGAGTTTGCTGGTAGTCTGTATGATTTATACTACTGATTGGAGAATTTTTTAATATGAAAAAATGTCTGTTATCCATTCTTTTAGCTACCGTCCTGCTCTGCGCCTGCGCACAGCAGACCGATAACACCTTGCAAACGCCGGAAAGCAGTACGCTGGTAGAACTTACCGTTGCTACTGAAGAGACTGTCATTGAGACACCTGCGCCGCTTGCCACGGAAAGCCCGGCCCCTGCGCCCACACAGACTCCAGAACCGACTGCCACACCGGCACCGACTGAAATTCCCATATCGGAGCCTACTGCGGCGCCTACCGAAGCGCCCGCTACGGAACCCGTTGCCGCGGAGAGTCAGCCTGCACAGGTCAGCATGAGCTACGGTGCTGTCCCCTTTGACCTGGCGGCGGGCAGTGAGGAGTGGTGGAGCATCGACAGCTCGGACAGTGTCTACTGGGCTGTGCAGGAAAACATCAATGCTATGCGCGCAGCAGCTGGTCTGTCCCCTTTGACGATGGACAGTGGCCTGAGTGCTGCCGCCGATGCCCGTTGCGAGAGCTTTGTGGCAGGTGGTCCCTTTGACCACAGCGGCATGACGACCCGCAGCGAGATCTGCGCCGCCGGTCCGATTGGCTCTGCCGGCAGCGTTTGTACCTACTGGCAGGGCAGCCCTGCCCACTATGCCAATATTATGGAGCCCAGCTTTACCAGCATGGGTGTGGGCTGCTGGTTCTGCAGCACAGCCGAAGGCCAGTACACTTACTGGACCGTAACCTTTCAGTGATTGGAGAATAGATATGAAAAAGCAAAACTCCCTGTATCGGATGACTACATCCGAAATGCAGATCATGACCTATCTTTGGGATTCCAAGGAGCCTGCAATCGCCAGCCAAATCGTTTCCGATTTGATCCCGACCCAGAACTGCACCTGGAAGCCGCGTTCGGTCTTTACCATCCTGAAAAGCCTTTCGGAAAAGGACCTGATCCACGATGTTGGGTACGTGAGAACCGGCAAGACCTACTCCCGCAAATTTGCTCCCAAAGTGAGCCGCGCAGAATACCTGGCCATGCAGGTCATGAACGAGCTGCCGGACCAGGAGCTGCCGGAGTTTTTGGAGTTCTTTCAGGGAAAGGTCGGTTGAGCGATACAGGTAAATCAAACTCTCAAGTGTCTGCTGTTTTTTCGGCAGGCACTTTTTTTATATAGATAAAATTTAACAGCGGAAGGAAGTATGTTCAATGAATCACAAATTCAATCTCAAGCAGCGCGTGGCTGCCTTGTGTATGGCAGCTATGATGGGCTGCTCCCTGTTCCCGGTTGGGGCGTTTGCGGAGGCTCCGAGGGCTGATGCAGACGGCACGCTTATCATGGAGCAGGACAAAGAGGCCGTCACAGATGACAGCCATCAGACCGAGGCAAGCGACCCGGACCCGGGTGAAGAAAGCACGCTCAAAAGCAGCGAAGCTGCCGCAACATCCCAAAGCGCCGACGAGGATGCGCCGGTGGAGACATCCACCGACTACACCTTCGACGGCGCTGTTTTGTACACAGACTTACCGGATGCACCGACTGGTTCCTACATGGGCAGCCAGGGCTTGCCGGTTGCCACGGGTGAAACCAAAATCGGTATTTCTGCCTGGCCGAATGACCAGTTGGAAGAAAGCACGGACAGTTACCTGAGTGCGGACACCCTGAACAGCGACGACCTGACGATGATGGCTCCGTTGCTGGAGGGCACCGACTATGCCGTTGCGCCCATTCTGGCACAGGTGGAATACCCTGCAGACGGCAGTAGTTTGGATGTGGTGCTTCCCAATGAGGTGACTGTGCTGGACTTCTACGGCGTCCCCGCCGATGAAGCTACACGCAGCAGTCTTGTGCATAGTGAGTATGCCGAAACGTCCGCCGCGGTCATGGGTCTGTATGTACAGGCAGATGCCGACTTTTCCGCGCAGCTTGTTTACACCGCCCCGGATGGCAGCACGCTGACGAAAGCGCTGCACGTTGTAATTGACCGCAGCCGCACCATGGCCGCACCGTTCGCAGAAACTACAGACGTCGCCGCCTACGCCGAACGCCCCACGCCTGCCGTTACCAGCGGCAAAATCACCAAGGTCGAGAAGGTCAACGGCACATGGCTGATCTGGTTCAATGGCGAGGAAGCCTACTGCTGCACCCACGGTGCCAACGGCCAGCCCAAAGGCTGTCCGCCGTACACTTATACGAACACTTCTCTGGTCAGCGCGGATCAGTGCATTCCCGGTGATCACTACGGCAACCAGTACCGCATCTGGGGCGGTCTGGACCAGCTTTCTATGGACTTGCTGCCCGATACGCCCGTCGCTTTTTCTGCAGAAGATACTGAAAGAATCTCTCTTTTTGATTACTGCCGCACGATTTACGATGACACTCAGCTGTGGCTGATTGAAAATTATCCCGAGAGCACTGCTGCAAAAATCTATCTGGAATCCGCGCAGGCCCTGCTGGACGGCGCTGTTGCCTATGCAAAGCCCCGCGGCTACTACACCTACATTTATACCCCTGCGCGCAGCGGTTGGCAGACCGTTGCCCTGATTGGCCCTGAAATCAGTGAGGAGGAAACGGAAGAGCCGAAGCCTGTCGTACAGGAGTATTATGCCAGTTGGGAAGCCCCTGCACAGTCCGCCAGCGGCACCGTAGATCTGACCTATGGTATCACCACAGATAAGATCCAGCTGAAAACGCTGGAGAAGGTGGACGGTGCCACGATTGAAATCGAGCCTATCACCAAATCCGGCACGATTGACGGCGGCAGCTGGAGCATTTCCCCTGCCGGTGTGCAGACCGTCACCACAAGCGGCCACACAAACGACGACAATTACCAGAATAGCGGCGGTGCAGCATCTGCCAGCTGGTCTGTGCATTACACTGTATCCAAGACCGTAGATGGCCGCAGTGGCAGCGTCGGCCCCTATACTACGAAAGAAGCTGCAGACGCAGCCGCCAACAGCGAGCGTGATTCTGCGGTTGCCGCCATTCAGGACGAAGCACAGAGCGCTGTAAATAATGCTATTGCCAGCGCGCAGGCACAGCTTGCATCTTTACAGTTCCGTTATGACGAAGTCACCATCCCCTACGGTTTTGAATCCTACTGGGGCAGCAACGGCAGCCACCAGACCATTACAGTACCGGCCAACTCCAACAATGCCTACGAGATGCGCAATGCTGAGTGGTCACTGCAGATCAACATCAAAAAGACCGACAGCGAGACCGGCAACCAGATTGCAGGCGATGCCCGGTATGAAATCTACCAGTGGGACGTTGTGACCGGCAAATACCAGCCCACGGGTGGGTACAATACCTACAGCGTCCAGCGCCAGGGCGACGGTACCTATGCCGTCATCAACAACGCCGCCTATGCCAGCAATGACACGATGCGCCATACACTGTACTACACGCAACGCAATGAGGGCAGGTTCATCGTTGTGGAGACGAAGGCCCCCGCGGGGTATTTCGGCGATTGGACAGACGTGGACCATCCCGGCTCGGCGGGCACACCGCTGGGCAAGCGCGCCTACTATGTGGAAATTACGGCTGACAACAACAATTCTGTCCTGTGGCTGGGCAATGGTGACTACAATGCCGACATTGCCATTGGCGATAAGGGCGGCACAAAGCTGGTGACCAGCGGCGGCGTAGAAACCACCGTCACCATCTATGACTCACCCAAGGATGCCTCCCGGAGCTATACCACCGATGCCAGCGGCAAGGCTGCCAATGAGGACGACTACACCACCACGGCTGCGGACGGCATCATGAAGAATGACCGCACGATGGGCGAAATCAGCATTTCCAAGGTTGATTTGGATGCACAGCGTTATATTACTGGCGATTCTGCTCACGGCAATGCCGTGCTTGATGGCGCAGTGTACGACCTGTACGCCGCCGAGGATATTACCCACCCTGATGGTGTGACCGGCGTCGTGGACTATTCCAAAATCGTAGATTCCAACGGCGATCCCATCTGGCACACTACGATTCGTGACAACAGCGGGCAGTGGATCAGCGATTACCTGCCCGTGCTGAAAAAGGACAATCTCGTAGCCAGTGCAAAAATCGAGGACGGCTGGCTGACCTTCTCCAACCTGTACCTCGGTAAATATTATGTAGTAGAGCGCTCCACAGGCACGGTCATTCCGCTGCGTGAGGGCGCTCTTGCTGTTTCCGGAACCTATCCTACGGTGGACAGCCGCACCAAGGCAGCTACCGGGCAGGTTGCCGCGCTGGCAGCCAGCAACGGGCAGTATACAGATTGGGTATACAAGAACCAGTTCAGCACCATCTCTAAGAGCAAGGCTCTGGACGGCACCTGGACCTATGATGCCTATTACCTGTCCTATGCGCCCGGGTATCTCTGCGATGAGCACAACTACTACATCACGCCCAGCTATGCAGACGAGGGCTGGTATGTGGAGAAAACCACCTTTGCCAATGACACAGCCGCCTACAACGGCAACTACCATATCCACAAGGATAACGGCCTGACCGAAAGTCAGGATCAGGTTGCCAAGGGCAACGTGGAGATCAGCAAGGTCGTCTCCTCCAGCGGGCAGTCCAATGGGCTGGAGTTGGAGGACGCTGGGTTCACCTTCTATCTTGTGTCCGACTTGTCCAAGCTCGAGCAGTTTGACCAGACGCGCACCGGAAGCTACACACTGCAAAGCATTCTGGATGCCTACATCAACAAGGAATACGACAACGAGCACCCCAAGTGGGATTTTTCCGGTGAGACGCAGGCCGTTGCCAAGACCTACGAGGTCAACGCCGATGAAATGGCCGCCTATAACAGGACGCTGACTGCGGCGGGCGACAGCAAGAACGGCAAGGGTGATGGCTGGCAACCCACGGGGCGTGCCAATGAGTATCAGCTGGCCGAAATCTTCAGCAATGATTCCGGCAACATTCGCGTGCAGGGGCTTTCCTACGGTACCTATCTGGTCGTGGAGACGACCACCCCGCACGATTTGTTCCAGGCAGAGCCTTTCCTGGTCAGCATCGACCCCGAGCAGGACAACAACCCTTGGGGCGCGATGGCCACGCCGAAGGACAGTGTGATGAAAGCATCGGATTCCTATCAGAAATTTACGGTACTGGATGAGGAGATTGAAGTGTATTTAAAAATCACGAAACTTGATACGGAAACCGGCAAACCGGTCCTGCTGCCGAACACAGCCTTCCAGATTTACTGGCTGGATGACTACGGCAACTATCGGCTGGAAAATGGCAAGCCCAAGCTGGTCACGATGACGGACACGGTAAATGGGCATCTGACCAAGAACGTGGATACCTTCTACACCAACGAGGAAGGTATCCTAACCCTGCCTGAAAAGCTGCCGCTGGGCAAATACCGCATTGTGGAGACTGTCGGCCCGGACGGCTTCTACAACGAGTGGGCCGACAGCGGCAACTACTATGTGGATTTTGATATTTCCACGGACCGCATCTACAAGGCCACCGGTGATGACAATGAAAACAGCATGGACACGCTGGTCATCGGCGAGGACTACTGGAATGAGGAAACGCTGGGCAAACTGACCATCCGTAAGACCGGCGAGACCTTGACAGGAAAGATCGAAACCAACGATTTGATTGACCCCTGGATGACCGGCGAGGCCGATTCCGACTTTGCCTATACGCTGCGCCCGCTGGGCGGTGCGGAATACACCATTACGGCTGCCGAGGACATCTACACGCAGGACCGCCAGCTGGATGCCAACGGCAGTCGCACGCTCTGGTATGCCAAGGGCGACGTGGTAGCGGTTGTTACTACTGGTGATGGCAGTGCAGACACTGCCGTGTTTGCGCCGTCCCGCACCAAGGCAACCTATGACTTTCTGTCGGTCATCCACGACGGTACGCTCGGCGAGGTCAGTATTACCCTGCCGCTGGGCAGCTACCATGTGGAGGAAACCAAGCCGCCCTATGGGTATGTCGGCACGACGGACAGCTACGATGTGACATTTGTCTGGGACAACCAGCTGAACGATGTAGTCATGGCAAAGAGCATCATCAAGAATGGCGACAGTGAACAGCATTTTGATGTTGTACGCGCATCGGAAGCCTCTGCGGAACTGGCTGAACAGCAGACTCTTGGTTTCTACAATGACCGTGAGCATGCCCGCGTGGGTGTGTACAAGATCAATCAGGAAACCGGCAAATATCTGGCCGGTGCCGTGTTCAACCTGTACACCCGTGATGACATCTACGACATGGACGGTAACAAGCTGTTTTCTGCCGGTGATTTGATCTGCACAAGCCCCGAGACCGTTGCGGATGGCTACACCTATTTCAACTGCGACGTTCCCATCCGTGGCGAGTGGTACGGCCAGAGTGACCGGTTGGATGCCTCGACCAACAGCGGCAATTACTTTATCCGCGAGCTGCGCGCACCGCTGGGTTATTATCTCAATGATGCAGAGATGGATGTCACCTTCACCTATGACGGCGAAGTATTGCAGGTGCTGGACAGCACCTGCGCCGACAAGTCTACTGAAATGTGGGTAAGCAAGCGAGATTTGACCAACGATGAAGAACTGCCCGGTGCGACGCTTATCATCAGGGATGCTAAGGGCAACATCGTTGACACCTGGGTATCTACCGATACGCCGCACCGCGTGACGGGGCTGCATTTTGACGAAGAATACACGTTGACAGAGAAGCGGCCTGCAGAAGGTTATGCCGTTACAGACGATATTGTGTTCCGCCTGGAACGCAAAGCAGATGCTGACGGCCATGAACTGGACGAGGCAGACGTCTATTATCTGAAAGATAAAAAGAAACTCTGGATCATCCCCTGGGAGGAATGGGAGCTTCTGGACGATGCCACGGTAATCATGAAAGATGACATTACCAGGGTACAAATCTCCAAGGTTGACATTGCCACAGGTAAAGAGCTGCCCGGCGCGGAGCTGGTCATCAAGGATAAGGACGGCAACACGGTTGCACAGTGGGTTTCCGAGGACAAGCCCCACTACATCGAAAAGCTGCCTGCCGGAGAGTACACGCTGACCGAGATCACCGCCCCCAATGGCTATCAGCTTGCAGAAAGCATTGTCTTTACTGTACTGCCCACTGGTGAACTTCAGACTGTCGTTATGAAGGATGCACGCATCCCCGAGGAAACACCGCATGAGGACAGCCCGAGCAATACGCCGCAGCCGACGCCGAATAGCACGCCTACGCCTGCCCCTGCACCGGCAAGCACACCCACGGCAACGCCTGCGCCGATGCCGGTCATTCCCCAAACGGGCGATGTATTCCCGTTTGCGCTGCTTTCGGCAGCGGTATTTGGGTCTATCGCCGGTTTCGGAATTTTTGCATACAAGCGCCGCAAATCCAAAATGGATGAGAGCGAGCACTAAAAATCTATGAAACACGCACACTGTATGGGCGACTCTCGCGGGCCGCCCTATTTTTATTGGTGAATGACATGAAACATATCATCTGTTCGAGCTTCGGCAAAGACAGCAATGCAACAGCGCTGCTGGCCCTACAGCATGGCGAACCGCTGGACGAAATCATATACACTGAGGTCATGTTCAGCAAGGAGATTTCCGGCGAACTGCCCGAGCATACGCGGTTTATCTATGAGACAGCAATTCCGTACTTTGAAAAGCGCGGCATCCCCACAAGGGTTTTGCACGCTGAAAAGACGTATCTGGATTGCTTTTACCATGTAGTGAGCCGCGGCAATGCACAGGGAAAGCTTGCCGCTTTTCCGCTGGCTGGGCGCTGTGTAATTCAACGAGATTGCAAGGTCCCGCCACTGGAAGCCTATAAAGAGAGTTTGCCGCCGGGTACGGTTTCCTATTTAGGTCTTGCCGCGGATGAGCCTATCAGACTGGAGCGGTTAAAGCCTGACCAGGTATCTCTTATGGCAAAGTACGGCGTGACAGAGCAGGATGCATTTGCCATGTGCAGGCAGGAGGGGCTGCTGTCACCGCTATATGAGTACAGCCACCGCGGCGGGTGCTGGTTCTGCCCTAATGCGTCCATGACCGAGCTGCGGCATCTGTACCGGGCGCATCCTGACTTGTGGCAGCTGATGCTGGAATTGCAGGATACGCCAAATAAGGCGACAGAGCGCTTCAATCGGAATTTCACATTTGCCGAGCTGGACCTGCGGTTCCGTTTAGAAGGCGAGCAGTTGAGCTTTTATGACCAAGAGCTGGAGGTAGAGAGATAATGCCAAATCAAGAAAAATTGCCCCGCGCATTGGTGTATGCGCGCATTCCCGATGACTGCGCAGCGACCCGCGCGAGCTACGATGCCTGCTGCAGGCAGGCCGGTGACGACGGCTGCACGGTAGTCGGCGGCAGCATCGATTATAAAGGGCACGGCCCGCTGCGCGACGGGTATCAGAGTATGCTGCGCAGTATCAGAGACGGCAAGGTCAACTGCGTGTATGTCTGCCGTATGCGGCAGATCAGCGGCAAGGAGCGGTACCTTTACGCCTTTTTCAAGTGCGCAACGAAGCACCATGTAAAAGTCCGCACACTGGAATACAGCCTGCCGGACCGCTTGCAGCAATACAGGTTGGGAAAAAGAATCGAAGCATATGCCCGACGCACCGGCTCTCCGCTGCCGTGGTGAGGTTGAAATATTTTGCAGAGAAAGCGAAGGTGATACCGTATGGTAGAAGAAACGGCCATCCGGGTGCAAATCAACGCAGCCAAGCTTGCCGGGCAGGGCATCTTTGGGATATTGCAGGCGGTTGCCAATATGCTGCAAGCGCGGCAGTACGGGCAGCAATCAATTCAATCACTGAACCGGCAGTCGCAGGCTCTCGCTTCGGTGGAGCTGAACGACAAAACGCTGCCCTATGTCAGGCGGCAGCTCAAGGAATACTCGGTGGACTTTGCCATTACCAAGGATAAGGACACCGGGCAGTTGAACCTGTGGTTCAAGGGACAGGACGTGGACCGCATCCAGACCGCTATTGAAAACTGCATTGCTGCGCGCGGCAAGGAACGTCCCACCAGTCTGCTGCAGGAGTTGTCCGAACGGGCTATGCAGCGCACGAAGGAGCTGAACCAGCACCGCCCGCCGCCGGCGCAGGAGCGAGGTGAGCGGCTATGAAGGAACAGCGCACAAAGCAAATTCTGATCTGTCTTGCTGCAAGTCTGGGCTGCTTTTGGCTGGGCAACCGGGTGGGACTTCTCTATGTATCAGCTGTTGGAACGCTCACGCAAAGGCTGGCCGCCGCGGTAAATCTTAGCAAAATTGTACTTCATCCCTTGCAGCTATCCCCTGCGCCGATTCCTGTGGGCTGTGGTGCTGGGGCTATCCTGCTGGCGGGTCTTGTTTATCTCTGCATAAAGTACAGCGGTCATCGGCTGGTGCCGCAGAAGGAGTACGGCAGTGCCCGCTGGGGCACAGCGGCGGACATTGCGCCGTTTCTCCATGAAAAGGCAAGCGAGAATATCCCCCTGACGGCCACAGAATCCCTAAGCCTTGCCATGAAGATGCCGGTAACAGCGGAGAACAACTACAACCGCAACAAGAACGTCATTGTGTTCGGCCCGTCCGGCTCCGGCAAGAGCTACAGCGTAGCCGGCCCGCAGCTGCTGCAGTTTAACAGCAATTATGTACTCAGTGATCCGAAGGGCGAGCTACTTGACACCTACGGAAATGTTCTGGTATCGCAGGGTTATGATGTGAAAGTGTTCAACCTGAAGGACCGTGACAAGTCCGACCACTACAATCCGTTTGCGTATATCCATGACACGGATGACATTGTGGTCGTTGCCAAGAATCTTATCAAAAACATGAAAGAGGACCCGCGCCAGAAAAACACAGCCGACCCTATATGGGAAGAAGGCTCTACTTCACTGCTGGAAGCGCTGCTTGCCTATGTATATTTTGAGCAGCCACCTGAGATGCACAATATGAACAGTGTAATGGAGCTTTTTGTGCTGATGCAGCATCGTTACGGACCACAGGGACGCAGCCAGTTGGACGATATATTCGAAGACCTGGCTATGGAAAAGCCTGCGTCCTTCGCAGCGCGCCAATATGGACTGTACCATATGGCACCGGACAAAACCGCACAGAGTATTGATGTATCTCTCGGTATGCGTATGAGTGCGTTCAATATTCCCTCCATTATGAAGATCTGCGAGGATGATACCATTCATCTGGAAGAGTTGGCCAGTGATAAAAAGGTGGCGTTGTTCGTTGTCACGCCAGACACCACCACAGCCTATAACTTTCTGGCAGCGGTCATGTTCCAGCAATGCTTTCAGATTCTTGTGCATACCGCAGACAATCGTGAGGATCACTGCCTGCCTCGCCATGTGCGGTTTCTCTTAGATGAGTTTCCGAACATCGGCATGATTCCGGACTTCCAGATTCTGATCAGCACCATCCGCAGCCGAAATATCGGATGTACCTTGATTTACCAGTCAATCGCACAGCTGAAATCTCAGTACGGTGATGACTGGGGCACGATTCTGGAAAACTGTGATTCAGAGCTTGTGCTGGGTGGCGGCAATAACCCGGAGTCACTGGAGTTCTTCGGTAAACAGCTGGGCAAGCGGACCATCGAGGTGCTGAACACCACAGAGAACCTCGGCGCACAGGGCTCCTTTTCTAAGAATTATCAGGTGGCCAGCCGTGATCTGATGACACCGGAAGAAATACGCACCATGCCGCGAAATCGCTGCTTATTGATGATTTCCGGTGTTGTGCCATTTTACTCTTACAAGTTTGATCTTAAAAAGCACCCTAATTACGCATTGGTAGAAAAAGAGGGGCATCGTCCCTTCGACTACGAGAGGCGCGCAGAAAATAACTTTGCAGCCTTTATGAAAAATGTGCAGGAAATCAACAACATCGAACTCGACGATGACGAGTCTGACACATAAACAGAAAGAAGGAAAATCACATGGAAATGGTATCTACAATCACTTCTCTTATCACGAATGTTGTCAATTTTGCAGGTGGCCTGTTGCTGCTGTTTGGCGCAGTGACGCTGGGCACGAACCTCAAGGACCATAACGGCCCCGGCATCAGCAGCGGTGCCTGGTCGATTGCTGGCGGCGTGCTGATCATTGCCGTTGCCACCTACTTTGGCACACTGACGGTCAGCTGATGGGAGGTATGCGCTATTTTTGAGGATACGATACGAAGCCAACTGGCGGGTATTTCGGCCACCATAAACGCTATGGGGCAGAACTCCGGTCTGTTGAGCAGTCTGACCGATTGGAACAGCACACTGGCCGGCTATGCAGATTCTATCAGCTCCGGCGTAGTTATGCCGATTGCACTTACCGTTCTGGCACTTTTTATGGTTTTGGAACTGTACAATTTCACCCAGACCATAGCCATGAACGGCGGCAGCACAGCTTTTACGATTCAGCAGGTGGCGCTGGTCATGCTGAAAATCACGCTTTGCCGCTGGGCTGTTCTGCACTCCACGGAAATTCTAAATGCGATGTTTGAGGTAGCGGCCACGGTGACAAACGGCATAGCCGGTTATGTAGGCAGCGGACAGGTCAACACCGAGGTCGACATCGAAAACGCAATCAGCGCACTGCCGGGCGGCATCGGTAATATGCCTGTGGCCATGGAGCTTATGGTCGTAAGCTGGATGCTACGTCTTGTCAACATTGTGATCAATACCATCGTTGCGGCCCGCTTCATTGAACTGTACGTTTATAATGCCCTGGCTTCCCTGCCGATTGCCACGCTCTGCTATCGGGAACTGCATGGTATTGCTGTAAACTTCCTGAAAAACTACATGGCGGTGGCGCTGCAAGGGGCCGTTCTCTATCTTGTCATTGGCTTCTACCCTGCCCTGACAGCTTCCTTGGGCAGTGGCGGTGACATTACCGAGCAGGCCTGGGCCATGCTGGGCAAATCCGTTATTCTGCTGGTGGCCGTGTTTATGAGCGGACGATTCACAAAAGCCATCACCAGCGCCATTTAATGGAGGAGTTCACCTATGCTCTCAACAAAAACCAATCTCGAAATCACAGAATATCATGAGAAATTCTTTCTGGGACTGTCGTTGCGGCAGCTGGCCTGCTTTGGTGTCGCTGCCGTGCTGGCCATAGCGACCTGCTTCGTTTGTCTGCAATGGCTTCAGCTGGATATTCAGCTGGTTTCCTACATCGTAATGGTAGAAGTCCTCCCCTTTCTCGGGTTGGGCTTTATCAGCCATAACGGGTATCCGTTTGAAAAGCTTGTAAAAATCTACTGGGCATGGTACTGCGGCCCCGCCGAGGTCGCAGTCTGCCCCCGTCAGGAGAAATATTATGTTTTTACCAAAAAAGCACGCCGACTTGCCCATCGAACCGAGTGTGTTGGAGTCTTTGCGCGCACAGGAGAAATCGTTAAAACGAGAAAAAAGGAAAGCCGCCAAAGAACGGCGGCAGCACGCAAAGCAGTTAAAGAAAGCCGAAAAGCATGCAAAAAAGCGCATTGCCGCACGCAAAGCGCCACAGAAAGCCAGTGACTGCCTGCAATACCTGAGTATGTCGCAGGATGGCATCTGCGAGGTGGAGTCGGGACTTTTCTCGATGACGATGGCGTTCACCGATGTGAACTTCCAGATTGCCATGTTGGAGGAGCAGAAGAATATTTTCACGAAGTACAGCGAGTTTCTAAATTATTTTGACCCCTCACTGCATTTGGAAATCAACCTTGTCACCCGCAGCATGGACGAGGAGCAGTTTCGTCGCGACACCTTCCTGCCGCTGCGCGGGAATGACCGTGACCGCTATGCCGAGGAGATGAACCAAGTCGTGGCGGAAAAAGCACTGCGCGGTCAAAATGGCCTGATTCGTGAGAAGTACGTCACCTTCAGTCTGCACGCCGAAAATTACCAGCAGGCGAAAGAGCAGCTGGAGAACCGTGCTGCAGATATTGCCGATCACTTCAAACGTATGGGCAGCAGTACACGCATCTTGTCCGGCATTGAGCGCCTGAGCCTGTTACAAGGTATCATACGACCCAGTGAGGAAATGAGCTTTTCCTATGACTGGCTGCTGGCTGAGGATGACCTTACTACGAAGGATTTTATTTCACCCAGCTCTTACAACTGGCACCCGGAGCATGACGACTCGCGCGCCGTTTACCGTGACCGCTATGAGTTTGGCGATAAAATCGGCAAGACAATGTATCTGCGGGGCATAGCACCGGAAATGAAGAACGGTTTGTTCTCTATGCTATCGGAGCTTCCTTTTGACCACGTCATCACAATGCATGTTGACGCTATGGACCAGGCAGAAGCCGTCCAGGAAATTGAGAAAAAGCTTGCCTATATGCACAAGGAAGAATACGATGCCATTGCCAAAGCACGCGAGCGAAACATGCCTGCCAGCATAGCTGTAAGCTATGATCTGAAATCCAAAATGCACCACACAGAGCAGATGATGGATGACATTACAACCAAAAACCAAAAAATCTTCAAAGTCTGCATCCTCATTCACACCTATGGCGATTCCAACGCGCAGTTGGACGAGCGTGTGCGGCGCATTTGCAGCACCGTACAGCAGCAGACCTGCCGCTTTGACAGCATTTTGTATGAGCAGCGCAACGCCATGAACAGTATGCTGCCGCTGGGCAGGAAGTGGCTCGGGTTGGAGCGCACGCTGGAGACCGTCAGCACGGCCATCTACGTGCCGTTCACCACGCAGGAGCTGTTCCAGCCGGGCGGGCTGTACGAAGGCATCAATGCCCGCAGCAAGAATCTGATTCTGTGCAACCGCAAGCTGCTGCCCGCCCCTGCCGGTATGGTGCTGGGCATGACCGGCTACGGTAAGTCTTTCTCTGTAATGCAGATGGTCACCAATATCATGCTTCGCTGGCCTGATGATGACATTGTTCTCATCGACCCTGAGCAGGAGTACACGCACCTCGTTACAGCCATGGGCGGCGTCGTGATTGACATTTCCGCGTCCAGCCCCTCCCATATCAATCCCATGGACATCACGGAAGATTACGGCGATGATGAGGACCCCATCCGACTGAAAAGCCAGTTTTTGCAGAATTTCTGCCAGCTGATCCTGCATAGCTCCGAATTGTCACCCCAGGAGAGAACCTTTATTGATGTGGCTGCCGGCCTGACCTATCAGCGCTATATGGCGAACCCCAAACGTGAGGAAATGCCAACGCTGCACGACTTTTATAGAAATCTTGCGCTGCAGGGAGAGGAAGTCAAGCCACTGCTCACGGCATTGAAGCTATATGTAAGTGGCTCCATGGACCTGTTTGCCCACCAGACCAATGTGAACGTGCAGAACCATTGTATCTGCTTTAATACTGTCAAACTGGGTAAATCGATGCAGTCCATCGGCATGCTGACGGTGCTGGATCAGGTCTGGAACCGCATTACCCGAAACCGCGTGCTGGGCCGCCGCACCTGGGTGTTTACCGACGAGTTCCAGCAGTTGCTGGGCAACAAGGACTGCACGGACTTTTACTTTCAGCTGTCCAGCCGCGCCCGCAAGTGGGGTGCGATTCTGACCTCTATCACCCAGCATGTGCGCTCGGTGCTGGACAACGAGGATGCGCGCCGTATGCTGTCCGACTGCGGATACATCAAGCTACTGAACCAGTCGCCCGACGATGCCAACGATCTGGCGCGGTTGCTGCACATCTCCAACGAGGAAAAGCGGTACATCGAAAACGCCGAGGTCGGCAGCGGACTGCTGATCGTGTCTAAGACGGTAGTTCCATTCAACAACGATTTTCCGAAGGATACCGAGCTGTTCAGGCTGATGGATACATCTCCTAATCGAAAGTCTTAATGCGTTATGCTTACACCATCACATCTCTAAAAACAACCTCACGGAGTCTGCCATGTCAGAACTATTCACGCAACATTATAGTGACAAACCTTTATTCCATACCGATACTGACATATCGGAAAGCCTGCACAATCAGGTAGATGAAGCATCAAACGGCGAGGAACTGCTGGATAATACTGAAAAGCAAACCGAGTCGCTACTGTCGAATGACGATTATATAAGTGAAACGAAAAATAGTATTTCAGACGATAGAGATGATGTAGCAGAAAGCTTATCATCTCCCGCCGAAGGTAACCGGAAATATATCGCCGGTACCAACACGCCCCGTGCCAGCCGCAGCAATGCCTACTACGAACTGCTGTGCAAACAGCAGACAAACGGCTACCGCTCCCCTGCCATGCGCGGCACAACAGCCGCAGCGCACGGCATCACGAGTGCAAGCGGACTGGTCAGCTATCAAGAGGACTTTGCCACCGATGCCGCGCAGGATCTCGGTGTGCACGGCGCAGCGGCTGGGCTGATTTTGCAGGAGACGTTTATAGGGACTGCTGCGGAGGACGTCGGCATACTGGGCAGCTACGCCGTGAAGGGCATCAAGGATGTGCAGGACGGCACGCGCACCGCCGAGGAGGTCCTACACACAGGCGGCGACGTGCTACGGATGGAGTTGGGAAGCTCTGCGGTACAAATCGGCTCTGCCGGTGCCAGGACGGCCTTGCATTATGCGGAGTCGTTCTCGACCAGTGCGGATGATTTTGCTGACCGCACACCGGGCATCATCAGTAATGCAGGCTTTCAGACCGGTCATAGCGCTATCAGCGTGGCACGGTTCTTTGCCCATCCTGTCAAAGCGCTTGTGTCTATCGGCAGGACGGCGCTTATTTGTGGCGTAATCATTCTATTGTTGCTGATTATTGGGCTTCTAGGCCAGATGAGCGGTACTACAACGACCAGTGTGCTGTGTGCCGACAGACCGGAGGATATTCAGCAGCTTGTCGAAAGCATCAATACATACCGCAATGAAGCTGCCACTGACGAACTGCGCAGAGCCTTTTGCAACGATGTTGACCCCAACGGCAACCCTTACGGCTACGACACGCTGACCGGCCAGCGCAGCAACAATATGCAGCATGGCGTCACATGGAGCTATGCCAACGGCATCTACAATGACACTGCAGAGATCATCTCGATGGCCGCGGTCTATTATCAGCAGGATTGGCCCAGCTCACAGGAGCTTGCGGCTTTTACGGACGACGTGCCATTTACCCAATATTGCCGCGCCCTGACAGCCTACGGCATGGAAATTACTGCGCGGGAGTCCGCGCCCTACTCCTGCATCAGCTATGGCGGCTGCGTCAATGGCTACCGCAGCGAGGGCGAGACCGTGACCATCACAGAGTACCGATGCGAAACGCACACCTGTGCCCAAGGCAACGAAGAATGCGGGCACTACCACAACGGAATATGGGAATGGAGCGATGACCACGCGGAAGGCAGCAGTCGCCCCGAATGGATTGAAGACGGTACACACGATGTGACCGTCTTTTTTCCTGTCATTTTCCCGGATGGGGCCACGCAGTCAGAGCTGTGTACCCTGCCGGATGACTACACCCAAGTTGTCGACGGTAAAATTGCCGCAGAGGATTGCACCGGCAGCATCGTGCTGGATGAAAGTGCGAATCTCTACAAGGGCGAGCCGAACGATTGGTTCTATCCCCCGAATGAGCGCACCGCCACCTTTACAGTGAAAACCACCGACGGCGACGAGGTCATGACGAAGGACTATACCGTGACCTTTGCCAACGCAACCGCTATTCCCTGGTGTCCCGGAGAGCTGCACGACGGCCAGTACGGCCACTATGATCTGAACTGCACAATTTACCTGACCGGCTATGACCGCTATGCTGACCCGGAAACCGAAGTTCCCAATGGTGCGGACGGCGGCACGGGCAACCTGGAAGCACTGGCCGCAAGCAGCAACGACGGCACGCTGACACGTACCGTCATCAAGCAGGACCAGTACGGCAATGCGTATGCGGGCAATGCGGTCACTGCCCGCTTTACGAAAAATGTAACGCTGCCGCCCGGTGCGGCGGGCTTCAAGGGCTGGTACGAGAACGGCGCGGACACTTATGGCAACGTGGAATGGGCGTCCTTGCTGTATCGTATGGACTGGGAGGCGCTTTACGGCGTTGCGGACGGTATCAAGTGCCGTTCGGTAGGCTCCGCTTTGACTGCTGACCAGCTGCAGGCATTGCTGGCCGGACTGAACATTGACCCCGACACCGCGCGTGGGCAGGTCGTATCCTTTGCCATTAGCTGCCAAGGTCATTTTGTGTACGGGCAGCCCTCGTCGCTGCGCGGCGGCCCCGGCAATGCCAGCGTCGGGATGAATTTAGACTGTTCCAGCTTTGTGCAGTACTGTTATTGGGCGCAAGGCTTGCCGTTCTCAGCCGGCAATACAGCCGCCTATGGCCGCACCGGTGACTTGCGGGCAATCTCCCCAGCCGAGGTCCAGCCGGGCGACCTGCGGGTCGTCTATGCCGCTGGCGGTGAGCAAGGCCATGTGCAGATGGCACTTGGCGGCGGTGCGTGGATCGAATGCTGCTATGGCTACGGCGTCTGCGTAAACATGTCCAACGCATGGATGGAGAGCCGCAGCTGCCATTACTTTACCTATGCCGGATTTTAAGGAGGCTTTTATGAAAAGAGTTCTGGCGATTTTGTTATTTGTCCCGTTTGTCATGGCGATGGCACCGCACTGCCATGCGGCGGGAAAAGGCGAAGTTGTGGTATCCTTGGTAGATGTTCCCGCGGAACTGCAGGAGCGTTCCGTGCTGATTACGCTGGGCAATGGTCCCAACGACACGAACGCAGTTCTTGTAATGCTGAACGGCTTGAACCAGTATAGCCAGACTGTGACGTTGCCGGAGGGTACCTATTACTGCAATGCCGCTGTTCAATACGACGCCCTAAACGATTGGCCGTTGCGAGAAGTTGACGGCACCACCTTTTTGCAGGTCGAGTCTGGTGGTCAGTATGAGCTGCAATATGAGTTTGCTGGTGAGAGCTGGTTCACGGAAGTAACTGGGCAGACACGCTATTACACGCCGCTGCCGCTGCGCCAACCGCCTGCTGATTATCTGCCAGAGGCAGCCCAGATCAGTGCGTACCTGACAGCACCCTCTGGCTTTTCTCAACACTGTATCGTCTACCTGCAGAACCTGTACAGCGGTACAGTATACGCGCTGGATGTATACGAATCCAACCAACTGGCCGCCGTTTGTACGGAAGCTGACAGCGGACTGTATGCGCTTCTATCTGCCCGCGTTGCAGGCGATGCAGCGGAGCGCTACCAGTTCGAGTGCGAGCAGAAGGAGCTGAATACCGATGACGGCGCAAGCTTTCATCTGACGGTAACAGACACAAAAAATCCAGACGCCGAGCTGTGCACGCCCAGCCGTGACGAGAACACCACTGTACAGCGAGCGTCAGCCTATAATGCACCAGCTACCGCTGTGCCGTCTGCAACGCCGACACCGGAGCCAACCTCTTCTCAACCTGTACAGAAGAGCAAAAAGTCAGCAAATACGTTCTGGAATGTGCTGGACTTTTTGCCCATCGTTTTTATCGGAGCCGGGCTGTTCTGGTTTTGCCAGAAGAACCGCCGGGGCGGCCCGAAGGGGTAACGTGAGCGAAAGCGAACGTTAGCAAGCATTGCATGTGAAATTCACATGCGACATTTAGGGGACACCCTAAAACCCGTTTTACAGTAATCAGCAAAGATGCGGAATGGAGAATTTTGCTTTGTCCACTACTAATCGAACACGGCCTATTTGCAAGCCAGTATACTTCACAGATGATGAATGGCTATCTGTAGCAGCAAAAATGACAGAAAGTGATATGCCGAATTTTTCAGCTTTTTGTCGGGAAATGCTGCTTACCGGCAAAGTCAAGCATTATGATTTTTCTGTTATAAAAGAAATTTCTTCTAGCTTGAGTCATATCTCAGGTAACATTAACCAAGTGGCTAAGCGCTGCAACACGAATCAATCTGTTACCACCAATGATGTTGAGCAGTTGCGGCGTGAATATTTACAGCTGAAGTCGCTCTATCAGGAACGATTGGTGAAAGCTCTGCGAAAGCTAGTCTAATATGTATGCAGCGAAATATTATGCAAACCCCAATCATGCCTTTCGCAAGTGGGCGTACGAGAGTGGCTATTTGTTTTTGTCTGTTATTGAGGTTTTTCGCCCGGCCCTGAGTGACAATCTTCACCTGTTTCTTACATAGAAGGAATCTACTATGGCTATCACCAAAATTCATGCGGTAAAATTTCGGCTTGGCGATGCAATCAACTACATAGAAAATCCTGACAAAACCGATGGGCAGGAATTGATTTCAGGTTACAATACCGCCCCACAGACTGCCGTGCTTGATTTTTCCGTTACTGCAGCAATGGCACGCAAAGCACGAAATACAAGTGCGAAAAAGCAAGGAAATCTTGCCTACCACCTGATTCAATCCTTTTCCCTGGACGATGCTGTCACGCCGGAGCGAGCCCATGAGCTGGGCCGCAAGCTTGCAATGGAATTTACCGATGGAAAATTCGAGTTTGTCGTTGCTACCCATATCAATAAAGATTCTATACATAACCACATTATTATCAACGCCGTTTCTTTTTATGATTACAAAAAGCTGCGCACTGTTCCCTACCGCACCGCGCAGCAAATCCGTAGTATCTCGGATCGGCTCTGTATGGAATCACAGTTGTCTGTTATAAAAAATCCTCAACAGCTAGGCCAGCTCTACCCCACTTACATACAGAAAAAACGCACAACCAGCAATCGTACTGAAGTCCGCAAGAAGCTTAACTTTTGCCTGGAGCGTGCCACGAATTATGCCCAGTTTCTGCAAATGGCACAGGAACTAGGCATTTCTGTTTGCCAACGCGGCAAGCATACGACCTACTTGCTAGAGGGCGCGGGGCGTGCAATCAGAGATACATCCCTAGCCGACACCGACAAGTTTACGTATACCGGCCTCATGGAGCGCTTAGAGGATAACGCTGCCGAACAGCTATTTATTCGTGAGCGCATAGCTAAGATACTTTCGAATGTCTCAACCTTTACTGACTTTGCAAAACTGCTGCAATCCGAGGGGGTTAAGATACGTGTAAAGAAACTGACCGGACAGCTTTTGTATAAGGCTGCTGACTTAGATGGTGCATGGATACCAGCTGATGCTTTAGGCGATGGGTTTACACTCGCAGGCTTGGAAAGCGCGATAAAGAATAAATCGGAAACCCTTGACACAAATCGTAGTACGCCGATTGCGGAGCTATACCATGAATTGACTACAAACTATCCGCAGAGTTGTGATACATCTGTAAGACTTACGGCACGTCAGATATGTTCTGCCGGCAAGCGCGGTGTTCTACTGCAAATCCATGACTCAAGTGGCAATCCGGCAAAGCTGATGATTGATAACAGCCATATTCATACGACTCCTGACGGGTCTGTATCTGCCGACATCGGCGCAGCTTTTTCATATGATATAACTTACGATGACGGCACACATGGCACAATTCGGGGCACTGATTTGATTCGACAAATCGATGAAGAGAATCTGACGCAGCCACTGATTGTAAGCTTGACCGCTGATCAGATTATGGCCATGAGCCTGCGCGGAGTGACAGTGCATTTGCCGCAATATCACATTGAGCGGTTATTCATTCCGGAACGCTATGTACAGCGAAACGTCGAGCAAGGAAGCTGTGCAATCAGTCTATATCCCGGTTGGCAGTACAGCTATGTGCCAATTGGCAGCGAGAATACGCGAAAATCAATCAGTGGCGCTGAACTAGCGCAGTCGCTAGGAGGTGTGGTGCAGGTTGGCACTTCTGAAAGCAGTTTGGCCCGTCGAGTCGCTAATGTGGAACGCCGTGCAGGAATTGCAAATGCCCAAGAGCTTGGAAAGCTCTTGGGCAGCATGGCTGATAATGGTCTACATTCAGCTGCTGATTTTGATAAACAAATCAGTACATATCAACGCGAAGAAATGAAGTTCCGCAACAAGATTGCAGAGCTTCGTTCCAAAAGCAAAATTTATGCATCAACGGCTCATAATCTGCAGGCGTGCCGCACCTATAAATCTGTTTGGTTGGAGTATGCGTCTAAACCACTTGCCCAGAAGGATACCTTCTACAAGCAAAATGAAGCCGCCCTGCAGGCGTATAGCAGAGCGGCTTCACAGCTTGATGGAATGGGAATTTCGCAACTTGTTGAGCCGGAGAGAATTCAACGGTTGGTCTCTGAAACAGAAAATCGCATTACTGAACTCGTTGCTGAATTGGAAAAAGTGCAAAATGCTGATAATGGCATGCAAGAAGATAAAGAAAGGGTTAAGCAAATTCAAAGCAACGAAATTAATGGTACGTATAGCGCTTTTTCTCGTGCATAAAGGATTTAATATTCCTTGGCAAAATATGTGTTCAAATCATTGCAGCTATCACAAAATCAGTCTCTGCGGAACAAATCACGGGTGTATACTTTTTCCTGCACATCATCAAGGCAGCAATCATAGCGGTTGGCTATGATTGCCTGGCTGCGCTTTTTGAATTCCGCAAGGTCATTTACAACCTCACTGCCAAAGAATGTACTGCCATTTTCAAGCGTTGGCTCATAAATAATGACCGTTGCCCCTTTTGCTTTAATGCGCTTCATGACTCCTTGAATCGAGGATTGCCGGAAGTTATCCGAGTTCGACTTCATCGTCAGGCGGAAAACGCCAATCACAACATTGTGTTCCCTGCTCGGATCGTAATTTTCGTTAGCCTCGTATGCGCCAGCAATTTCAAGGACACGGTCTGCTATGTAATCCTTGCGTGTTCTGTTACTTTCAACAATAGCCTGAATCAAATTTTCGGGCACGTCGGCATAGTTGGCAAGCAGCTGCTTGGTGTCCTTGGGCAAACAGTAGCCACCATAGCCGAAGCTGGGATTGTTGTAATGGCTGCCGATGCGCGGGTCGAGGCATACGCCATCGATGATCTGCTGAGTGTTCAGTCCTTTGCTCTCGGCGTAGGTGTCCAGCTCATTGAAGTAGGCCACGCGCAGCGCCAGATAAGTGTTAGCAAACAGCTTGACGGCCTCGGCCTCGGTGAAGCCCATAAATAGCGTGTCAATGTTTTCCTTGATGGCACCCTCCTGCAGCAGTGCCGCAAACGTATGCGCAGCCTCCACCAGGCGCGGGTCGTTCAGGTCGGTGCCGACGATGATGCGGCTTGGGTAGAGATTGTCGTAGAGCGCCTTCGACTCGCGCAGGAACTCAGGGCTGAAGATGATATTGTCGCAATGATACTTTTCGCGGACAGCTGCCGTGAATCCGACAGGAATCGTTGATTTGATAACCATGATGGCGTTGGGGTTATACTGCATGACCAATTTAATAACCGCTTCGACTGCAGAAGTATCAAAGAAGTTCTTCTTGCTGTCATAATTGGTCGGTGCCGCGATAACAACAAAATCAGCATTTCTGTAAGCTGCTTCTGCATCTAATGTGGCAGTCAGTTCCAAGTCTTTTTCGGCAAGATATTTTTCAATATACTCATCCTGAATCGGAGACTTTCTGCGGTTTATAAGGTCCACCTTTTCTGGGATAATGTCTACCGCCATCACCTCATGGTGTTGCGACAGCAGCGTCGCAATGGACAGACCGACATAACCTGTTCCCGCAACTGCGATTTTTATACCATCTTTTTTCAATCTATTTCCTCCTCGAGCTAACAAATTTTCGTATGCCAGACTTATTTGCCCAAGTCAGCATCCTATCAACGATTGAACGTTTTGATAATCTAAATGTACGCCAAGCAATTTGATCATCCGGTACGATACTGTGTGAAATATATCGGCTATACATTTTCAGCATACCATGTTCCTTTTCTGCTGGCATATGCAAAACTACAACACGATTATACTCATAGCACGTAGAAACCAATCTAAAGCTAGCGCCCGTCCAAAATCTACATACATAGGGTGACGCATTTTTTATGTTGGCTTTGAGTTTATCAGCGGCTAACGACAAAATAAATTCATCACCTTTGCTAGTGACAAAATTCTTTTCACTCATTCTTTGAAAAATCTCTTCGCATTCAGAACTAAATACTTTTGACTTTTCTATACTCGATGCAAAGAATTCGCCACCATAGTGTGTTATAAGATTCCTGCTTCCCTCAAATTTTTCAACCTCATTACACAGCGCTACGTAGTTTGGTGTATTAAGTCCATGATTTATGTCATAGAGAAGAATATTTTGGTTGCATTCCTTCCATATGCCGTCAAAGCTATCCTGTATAAACACATCTGTATCCATATAACACACTTTATCGTATGTCATTTCGCACAGATGCTTTAGTACACACAGCTTGTAAAATGCCAAGCACCATGGATAAGCCGCATCAAAGCGAAAGGAATCAAAAGGAATATGTATTATCTGCACGTCCCAGTCATGGAACAATTTCAAAATATCTGTCGGTATCTCTGCATCGTCAAAATTGGTAGCAACTGCAACATCACAATTGGGGTTACGCTTTTTTGCAGAAATCGCTGCAACACATATATTCTTTAAATATACTTTTTCCTTATTTACCCCCCCCAGATTTACGCCAGAGCTCATGCCAGGGTTATAAGCAAAAGGAATACAAATAAGATTTTTCTCCATCATAATCGTTCCTTTATTTTAGCTCCAGCTGTTTGCGAACATAGTCGGTGGTCAGAATCTTCTTGACCGTACCCTCGACGTCCAGGCGGTGAGTGTTGTGGCTCGTGTAGGAGTCGTCGGCCATTGTGTGAACCTCGCCCTTGACGACGAACTTGTCATAGTTCAGGTCGCGGTTGTCGGCGGCCACGCGGTAGTAGCCGCCCATGTCCTCGCTACGCAGGCGCTCCTCGCGGGTCATCAGCGTCTCAAACAGCTTCTCGCCGTGGCGGGTGCCGATGATGTTCGTGCCGGTGTCGCCGAACAGTTGCTGCACGGCCTTGGCCAGGTCGCCGATGGTGGAGGCATCGGACTTCTGGATGAACAGGTCGCCCGGGTTCGCATGTTCAAACGCGAACATGACCAGGTCGACGGCCTCGTCGAGATTCATCAAAAAGCGGGTCATGCCGGGGTCGGTGATCGTGATGGGGTTGCCGGACTTGATCTGGTCGATGAACAGCGGAATGACGCTGCCGCGGCTGCACATGACGTTGCCGTAGCGGGTGCAGCAGATCGTCGTGCCGCCGCGCTCGGCAGCCACACGGGCGTTGGCATAGATGACGTGCTCCATCATCGCCTTGGAGATGCCCATGGCGTTGATGGGATAGGCGGCCTTGTCGGTGGATAGGCAGACGACGCGCTCGACGCCCGCGTCAATGGCGGCGTGCAGGACATTGTCCGTGCCGATGATGTTCGTCTGCACGGCCTGCATCGGGAAGAACTCGCAGGAGGGCACCTGTTTCAGCGCTGCCGCGTGGAAGATGTAGTTGACGCCGGGCATGGCATCCCGGATGGACTGCGGGTTGCGCACGTCGCCGATGTAGAATCTAACTTTCTTCGCTGCTTCAGGATGTTTAGCCTGCAATTCATGCCGCATGTCGTCCTGTTTCTTCTCATCGCGAGAGAAGATGCGAATTTCTTTCAGGTCAGAATCCAAAAAGTGTTTTAGCACAGTAGAACCAAAAGATCCCGTTCCGCCTGTTATCATTAGGGTTGCGTTATCAAATTTAGACATCATTCATTACCTCACAAACTGTCCTCATTTTTTACTGCTTTTGCTTAAATACTGGAAAACAAAGTTTTTGGCGTCGGTAGCAAATGTGTCTTTAAGAAGAACCAAAACAGAAAAATATAATAGCATCCCTAAGAATACTGATATTACGATAGTAAACATCTGCCCGACATTTAACGCTTTAACTAATAGCACGCCCGCACTCATTATAAGTGTTGCGGTTGCTGTTTTTAGTATGTGTGTTGTATCAATTTTCAGTTTTACAATTCGAATCGTATAGTGGAGTTGAATTGTATTTACAAACAACTCTGTTATAACCGATGCAATCGCTGCACCATTTTCGCCTATCCTGGGTATCAAACAAGCATTTAGTCCTATATTTAAAATAGAGGCTGCAATATATGCAGGAATCCGTTTTTCTTCATTTCCTGAGCATATGAGAAGTTGATAGCATAACAAATCTCCGAGAGGTCTAATGATAATCAATGGAGCAAATACGGCAAGCGTTACGCCAGCAGGAGCAAAGTTGTTACCATATAGTAAGACAATCACATTTTGCGCTAACAAGACCACTCCCATCAGTGCAGGCATAGAAATAGAAAGAAGAACATCTATCCCCTTTGAAACAAGCAAATCCAAACGTTTTTTATCATTTTTGTAGTAGTAACTTAGTCTAGGCAAAAAAACCACAGAAATTGCCTGGCAACAAGAAACCAAAATTAAAATGATTTTATGTGCGTTGGAGTAGTACCCTACGGAAGCTTCTGTAGCCATACTTCCCAGCATTGTTATATCTATTTTATTATATATATTTCCAAAGAAGCCTGCCAGCGTCAAAATCAAAAGTGGCTTGATGTGTTTTTTAAGATGGAGATTCTTTAAGTCCAGTTTCACATACTTGTGGGCATGTAAAATGTTAAATAGGTTGTTTCCTGCTGATCCAAGGCTCGATATTAACGCATACAGACAATAATCACTTTTTGAACGGACAAAAAGAATCATCGCTATAATAGATAAAATTTTTATGACAAGATTTCGCCCTGTTATATAACGGTACTCTTCTTCCCCCTGATATAGCCAATCAATATTGATAAGATTGAAAAATATCAACAATCCTGAGCAGATATATAGTGCAAGCTCATTGCGAAAGGACGCGACAGAGACTATAAGAAGAAGATAAGCAGCCGTCGATAAAGTCGTTGATACGGCGTTTATCGCAAGCATTTCTGTAAACGCTTTGTTTTTTTCTATTTGATTGTCCCGAACCTTCGCAATTTCTCTGATTCCATATGCAGGAAAGCCAAGCGCAGCAAAGGACAAAAAATACGATGCCACATTTTGTGCATAAGCAACTTTTCCCACGCCATCTTCCAGCAAGATTCTGGAAATATAAACGGATGTAATCAGAGGGAAAACCAAGCTGATGGTTTGGTAAATGATATTGTAGATTGAATTTTTGGCTAATGATTTCATGCCGATTATCTCTTATCCCTGATGTATTGAATTGTCCCTTGAAGCCCCTGCATACGCAAATGCCTCTTGAGTCCTAAAAGCTTTGTTGATGTGTACGTTACGATTTTTCCAACTCCCTTATATTTTTCCATTGCCCATTTAATCCTAAGAACCTGTTTATCTTCCGGCTCCATCCAGGAGGCATCATAATGGTGGATAGAGTAGGTTTTATCTGTCAGTACAACTTGTCCTGTCTTAAAATCTTTAGGCGCAAAATATTCTGCGGGATAAATTGTCATTCCACAATCCAGTTTTTCGATACTGCCATCCAGTCGCAGCCCCTTTTCTCTCAAGAAGTTTGTATTTAACCGGGGACTGGGTGTTACATCAAGGCTTCCATCTTTACATATGAAATGCCTATCTCCGTAGATAGAATCCATCATTTCTTTCAATAGCGGCGTTCCCTGTTCAGCACCAAACCCAAGGCCTGGGTTCACAGCTTCTCTCGCTTCACAACCCATATAGAATTTTTCTGTACAGAAAGGATCCAAGCTTTTCAGTAGTTCAACATCCGTATCAAGGTAGAAGCCTCCGTAGCGGTAAATAATATCTAATCTGGCATAGTCCGGGACAAATCCCCATTTTTTTGCCTCGTAAGCCTCCTTCATATACACATTCTGAGTGAAGTCATAATTCGACTCATTCCACTCCTTGATTTCATAATCCGGGCAGCATTTTTTCCACGACTCAATACATTTTTTTTCAAGCTCCGGAAGTGGTGCTCCACCAATCCAACAATAATGAATGATTTTAGGAATCATAAAAAACCTCCTTATACAGCAAAGCTATAATTTCCTACTCTCATGTAGTTATAGTTTAAATAATAAGTCATGAAAAGCAACGCAGCTACAATGACACCCACATTAAATATTGTTTTTGACTTGGTTTCAAGGCGGTTGTTTAGCATCACACTTGGAAGTAAAAAGATTGAAAAAATATCAAAGCACCAAAGAAAGCGCTGTGCAGAAAACAGTTTCATCTGTAAAAAGCTGAGTATTACTGCGAGAAGAAAAGGCAACACATAGGGCGATTTTTCCTTTGCTTTTTTTGTTGATAAACATATAAATGCCAGCAAAATCGCGGTATTTACAATTGGCTGCTGAATTCCTCCTGAGTCAGTTAAGTAGGAACTTCCTACATAGATTTTGTATTGAGGAACTATCCGAAAAAGCAATTCCATCAGGGAATCCAATGAGAGTGTAGCTGCAATACCACCACCGACAATTAAAATCGCCTTCTTTTTTGAAACGACTTCATCATTTCCCAAAAAAATTGGGATATAAATCAGACCAACAATCGCAACCGTATGCAGTGATACTGCAATTAACATCATAATTGCGTATTTAATCCATTTCTTTTGTTTTGCGTACCAAAAGGCATTTAAAAGAACCGCAACTGCAAGATATTGACGAAGCGCATTATATGAAATGAAGTAGTAATATAATGCGACATAAAAATATACGCTCAAAAATACATTATCAGACATCCTATAAATTGCTAGAAGAACAAGCCCATTTGTTATGAACGCACAAACAAGCAAAAATATAGTGGGGTTATTACTGAATTTATGGACTAATGAAATAAGGAGCTGAAATCCGCCTTCCAAACTACTTCTCGGATGCTTAAAAAGGCTTACGTACGCACTTGTATCCGTACCCACGCTAAAGGAACGAAATCCCTCTAGCAACGACAGTAACACCCACGCAACGCTCAAAAAAGCGACGTTATTTATGCAATTTCCTTTATAGGTGATTATAACCCTGTTCAAAAGCAAGTAAAACAATGCCATGGTGAGCATCATTAAATAGTAAGCTACCACAATTTTATTCTCCTAAGTTTGTCTTTGCTTTTACTATTTTATCTAGTTCAATATACAATTTAGGCGATATTGCAAAGAGTATCGCTTTCATTACAGTCTTTCTGCTACAGGCATTTCGAATCGGGAAGATTCTTTTCACAATGCCCTTTTGCAGCACCTTCTCCGCCCCGATAAATACTGCACTCATATACAGTACCGCAACACAATCTCTGCTCCACTTTGATTGCGATAATGGATATTCTCGGTACATTTTTTCCAGAGAATAACATGTGCTTATTAAGTCACACGCTTTTTTCTCATGTCCGCTTGAATGTGTTATCGAGCCCTGGCGCATTCTATGATAATAGAAGATAAAATCGCCATCGACGACACTTTTCGCATTCCAGAAAATCGTCGGTGTCCATAGTTGATCTTCATGAAGTAGCCCTTCCAAAAAGTATATATGAGTACACCGGATCAACGACGTTTTATAGGCATTGAAAGGGGCGCATGCAAAAATTTCATTTGCTTTAATTGCTGTTTCCCAAAACGCTCGTCCTGAAAGAATCCCTTCTATATGGTGATGATCTTTACATTTCAGCTTAACGTTACCATCCCAATTCACAGAATACGCCTGCGCAGCAATAATATCTGGCTCTTTATACCGCACTACACAGTTAGCAAAGTTTAACAATGCATTCTTATCGATATAATCATCGCTATCTACAAATATAATGTATCGCCCTTTTGCTGCTTCAATTCCGGTATTTCTAGCAGCAGAAAGCCCTCCATTGTTTCGATGTATCACATTTATGCCTGGATAATTACGGGCATAGGTATCTGCAATTGCGCCAGATTCATCCGTTGAGCCGTCATCAACTAAGATGATTTCATAGTCTTTATATGTCTGCTGCAATACTGAGTCAATACATTCCTTCAGGAAGGCTTCAACATTATATATTGGAATAATGACACTGAATGTAATATTTTCTCTCATTGTAGTTGCGATTTCCTCTCACCAAAAGCATCGTTCTATCACTCAATACATCTTTTTGCAATATCTTTATAGCTGAACGCTTTCATTCCTTTTTCTTTTGCTACCTTTTTCATCCGCGTAAATAAATCGCAGTCAAAAGCAACTTCACTAATTCTCTTTTCGAGCTCTTTTAAATCATCTTCTTTCAAGAAAATGACATTTCCACTTAAGTCCACATGATGTGTTCCAGGCCAATCCTTAACAATCATTGGAATGCCTTGTCCTGCTACCTGCTCCCAAAAGACCGAATGCCTACCCGGAAAGCAAACTAAATCCGCGCTCGCAAACAACGGATAGGAGTCTCTGGCCTGCACCCACCCGATGTACTGAACACGATTTCCGTCTGTCAGTTTATCGACCTGTTCTTTCAGTTCTGATGCCACAGATCCAAAAACAATCAATTTAACCTTGGGATTGTCAATATTACGAACTGCTTGCATTAGTAGCAGAGTCTGCGTTTTCCAAGCGTCAATCTTTCCGCCTGTCATAATTAAGAAATCATCGTCTGCAATACCATACTTGCTGCGGATACGTGCCCTTGTCTCTGGTGCGGCAGCCTTTTGTACCAACTCATCGTCCGCACCCATGACTAAAAGCTCACATTTTTCTCTTGGAATTCCATAGACCTCACTGAGAAAATCAACACGAACCGGCAATACTCCATAAAACTTCTTGACATACGAAACCAGGAGCTGAGCGTAGTGCTTCCAAATGATTTTATGCAAAACATTTTTAGAAAGCCAATTTGTAGCGCTGTTTGAAAAGTCAGCATGGTTATCCGCATACGCGACAACAGTTGGGTGCTTTTTTAAGAACTCCACAATAGTTTTTGTATCCAAAAAAGCTACTCCATGAATAAATAAAACATCTGGAGACAATTTTTCCAGCATTTCATATAAAGCAGGATATTTCTTGAACTTTCGGTTGAAATCATCCTTACCCTTCATTGGCAACCGTATTGTACGAACTCCATCAGCGTTTACATAGTCATGCTTTTCGCATTTCCCCAGCTTTCCTTTTTCGGTCCAAATCCACTCGGACGTAATAATTGATACATCATAACCAAGTTTTTCTTGATATTTGGTCAATAGATTATCTTGATAATTCCAACCGTCCGTTACAGGACCCGCAAGACAAATATGTGTTACCTTCATAGACTGCCCTTATTTCACAATGTTTCTGACGACTTGTTTTGTACTTTCTATAATATTCTTACCTGTTAATTTATGAGGAGCGAGTTGTTTCATCAGTTGCTGCGTCAAATCTTTATAATCTACAAATCTGTCAGGTACAATTAAAAAGCTATTCTCTTCTTCCTGCTGCAAATCCACATTCATATTTCTCTTTTGAAAATGTACATAGAGAACTTCTTCTTTGCTTATTTTTCCATGTGTATTCCAACAGCGGAACAATTTCCCATTCTCATATGCGTAAACCACATTACGCATTTTTCTATATTTTGACGCTTGATTCACATTATTTTTATGATATGGATTGCCATATCCCCGAATCGACTTTGTTGGATGGAATCCATCTAGCGTGTACATGATATCATCCATACAGAGTTCGTCATAATAGACTCTGCCGCTCTTATCCCACGCAGAGCTTACCCCTCCCCACTCGTCAAACGCCCATGCTTGAGGAGTCGTCAGAACCTTTTTGTAGTCATAGTTGGTTTGCGTTCTGTAAAATGCGTTGGTTGCAGCATCATTATGATAGATACTCAAATGTCCCCGTGTAAAAATCTTTTCATATTTTCCGAGAACATCATCTGTTAAAAATTTACGAATATCTCCGAAAATCAAGTCGCAATCACAATATTCCCAAAAGTCATAGTCCTTTAAATCGTTAGCTAACACTTCCCCATATGTAGGCTTAAAATCGCACAGTTTGTAAGGCTTATCAAGGCACACGCAAAAATCAAAGTTTGCCTGGATACGTTGCTTAAAATCTTCAAATGTAGTTGTGATTTTATGCACATTTTCAGGCCACTCGTATGCTTCTATTGAATCCGTGTAAATAAGCCAGTCAATTGTAGGGTTATTTTTACATGATGTTAGAAATAATTGAAAGTAGTTTTTGAAATTGCCAAAATACGGTATAATTAAGGCAATTTTTTTATAATTGTTATCACCATTCATCATAAATCAATTATTCCTCACTGAAACGCCGTTTGTCCCAAGAGAGAAGGTATTAACGTTTCTCTGCACCCACCCGTGTCATAAGTCACAACCTTTGTACCACAAGCCTGTGCTTCAAGGTTTACAGTGGGATAATTATCTTCATAAGTCGGGTTGGCAAATATATCTGCGGCTGTATAAATTTCAGCCAGTTCTTGGGGACTATTCGTGCGTGGGATTGCAACAATCGTGCACCCACGCTTTTTGCTATGTTTTTTTTCCCCCCGCATGAATTTTTCGCCTGTAATCGCTTTATATAGGGCGTTCACATCCTGCGGGACAACCTTGTTACCATTTTGTTCGGCCACATCGGCACAGGCAGTGTCCTCATAGACAATTGACGGCGTGCTGCAAGCCTGGGCCTCCACCGGCGTCATGCCGAATATTTCTTCTACGCTGGGATTCACAAACACATCTGCCGCCGTATAAATTGCGGCCAATTCCTTGGGGCTGTTGGTGCGCTGGATACCTTTAATATTTTTCGGCAAATTCTCGGTTTGCTTTCCACTCAAGCCAACCAGCACAATGGCATAGTGGTCATCCAGCATTTCGGCCAGCTTGTAAAAATCAAATAAGCCCTTGCGGTCCTCCCACACATTGGCAACACCCAGCACAATAATTTTATCCTGCAGGCCGTATCGTTCGCGGAAATCGCTGGGCGTCGGCTTGAAAATCGTGGTGTCGATGGTATTATAGTGAACCTCTACGGGATACTCTTTTAAGAAACTCTGCTTCACCAGGTCGGCCAGCCATTTACTGGGGGTGATGAGCGTCAGGTTGGGCACTCCTGTAAACGCAGCGCGCTTGCGCGCAAAGTTGCGGCGAACGGAGCTCATTGCGTAGCATGCAGGGTATCGGCGAAGCTGAGAACAGTACGAACAATGGTTCTTCCATTGGGCGCACTTTACCGCGGTAAAGTACGAACAATGGCCTGTAAAGGCCCAGCAGTCATGCAGTGTCCATTTGACCTGCATTTCTGGGTGTTTTTTGATCCATGCGAACAACATTTCTACATTTATATAATAGCCGTGAATGTTGTGCAGCCAAAGTAAGTCCGGCTTGTATTCCTCGGCCCACTGCAAGAACTCTTTTGTTGCTTGTTTGGAGCCGAATCCATGCGTATCAAACAGTCGGGTCTGGATTGCGTGCATTTTGCAGTCCCAATCCGTGCCGATGCGCACCGCATACTTTTGGAATTGCTCCGGCACAGTCCCCTTGCGGCCATAAGCAATTTTGACCTTGTCGCCTGCGGCTTCAAATTGTTGCGCCAAGTCCGTACAGATACGGCCTGTGCTGCCAATGCCACAGACGGAGTTAATGAGAAGTACTTTCATAATTCACCCGTACAGCTTTTCATACTCTTCTATCGCGTAATGATCGGTCATAGAAGCAATGTGGTCACAGATTTTTCGCATCATGCAAACCCTAGCAGAAAATTTCCTGCTTTCAGCATTCTTGTTTTTATCATTCCAGAATGCATCAAAGTCACTTCTAACCCTGCCGGAGCTCAACTTATAAGCGGAAGCCATATCCGGGTAGTTTGCCCCGGACGTGCTGTTCTTTTCATGGGTCTCCACCATGAATTGCACAATTGAAATATCCGGCAGTTGCTGCGGATGCGTTGCATATGCCTGGAAAAGCTTACGAATAATGTACATGCCTTTTGCATTCATACGCTCAACTTCGGGAGAATGATGGATTTCGGTTCTAATTGCATCGCCAAATCTTTCCAGGGTTTCCATGGTTTCTGCTCTGGCCCCGTCAGCGTCCTTATACGCATCAAATGCAATCGCATTTTTTATATAGGGTTCATCTCCCGTATGCTCACGGAAAAAGTTCAGTCGGGTATTTTCATTTAACGTATGAACGCTAGAAATCTTTTGCAGGTTTTGATTTGAGCACTCTACAATTCTCGTAACCAATGTATTTACGACAACCTTTGAGGCGAGAGTCACAAAGTGTTTCCGGTCATAATGCTCCTGCTCAGCGTCTTGCTCCATTTCCTCTAAGCAGCGTTTATCACTTTCGCTCATGATCCCGATTAAAATTTCTCTGATTTTTCCGCATACCGCGCTGGCTGACATCGCCCCACTACGCAGCGCATCTTCCAAATCATGATGCCACTGCGCAATTTCGTCTGCCTGTGCTACAACAAACGCCTCAAAAGACCAGGCTTGCTGACCATTTTCCACCAAAAGTGCGGGAGTAAATACCGACCAGTAGTTAGGGGCTCCATCGTCATCACGATATGCCAAATTTGAGTGATGCATCATTCCCCAAAGGGTGTAGTTTGTAAGATTTAACCCACTATCACCGTATCCATTTTCCAAAAGCGCAGCAACGCGAACACTTTGTAGGTTATGCTTAAACCCGTAATAAGGCTTTTCCAGCCTCTTTTCGCATATTTTATAGTCAGTATTTCCCACATACAACGGTGACTCCGGGACTTTTACAGTGCTTTCCGGAATCATTATCCGGTTCAGCATTCGCTCACCCGCATGGCCAAAAGGAGTATGCCCCAAGTCATGTCCGAGCGCGATTGCTTCCGTCAAATCCTCATCCAGCCCTAACGCCTGGGAAATAGTCCGTGCAATTTGCGCAACTTCCAGCGTATGCGTCAAACGGTTTCTGCGATGGTCGTCGCTTCCGATCAAATATATCTGCGTTTTCCCATCCAACCTACGGAATGCATTGCAGTACATTATGCGATCCCGATCACGCATAAAATCATTGCGATAGGAAGCTGTTTTTGTCTCTTTATCAACATTAACTCGATGTGCGAGCTCAATGGGGGCTCGCAAAAGATTTTTGCTCATACTATTTCCTCCCTACCGAATTGGTTTCATCATCCTGTATACTGTGCAGTGGTTCTGGAATTTGAATCATTTTTTGCTTGCATTATCAATCAATGTGTTTTCAAGACGATTCATAAATTTATCTCGCAGAAAATGCGTCTCATAATACATGCGGGCGTTTTGGCCCAGCACAGCTTTTTCATTCGTATTCATAAATGTTCTTACTGCATCCGCCAACGCCCGCGCATCATCCGGAGCAACACAGTACCCACAATGCGCATCTTGAAGCACTGTGGGTATCTCCCCTGTTGCAGATGCAATAATTGGTTTTCCTGCGGCCATATAGGTCTGGATCTTACCTGGCAGGGTTAGCGAAATAAACTTATCCGTGGTCAGCGTCACCAGCATCGCATCTGCCATGGCGTAGTATTTCGGCATTTTCTCAGGCGGCTTGCGGCCATAGAAAATCACATTGTCCAGCTTTTTCTCGACTGCCAGACGCTTTAGATTTTCCAGTTCAGAGCCATCGCCCACAATATGCCATCGCAACTTTTTCTCATTGCTCAGGATCTCCGCAGCATTCAGCACAACCTGTAAATTCTGCGCCGCTCCGATATTGCCCGCAAACATCAAGTCTACGGTTTCCTTGTGTTCTGCGCTGGGCGGTATCATGTCAAACTGAGCCGGTGCATATTGGGGAAGATATTCAATTTTGTTGTTTTCTACATCATGCTGCTGCACAAGGTAGTCGCGGAACATCTGCGACGTAATAAGGATTTTATCCGGCTTATTGTACAGACGCTTGGACTCCCACCCAAAAAATTTATAAATAAGCGAACCTTCCGCAATGCCCCCTGCCGCCAGACACGCTGGCCACAGATCCATACAATACATCACAACCTTTTTGTGATACTTTTTGGCATAGGCAAACGCTGCATTGCTCATCATTACAGGCGACGTCTGATTGGTAAAAACAACGTCATATTCTTCCTTCAGGTGCTTTGCATACCACGTTGATGAAAGCATGAAGCTGTAATAATTCAGCAGACGAAATACAGCATTATGTCGCCGTGCAATTGTAAAAACGCGGGTGATATGTACACCGTTATGTTTTTCCTTACGACGCTGCCCGTTTTTATAGTTCGGATAGGTGATGCCCATGGGGTAGTTCGGCACATCTGTGATCAAATCCACACTGTGGCCGCGGCGTACGAGTTCCTCGCAGATATCCGGGAGCGGATACGGCTCCGGCCAGTAATGCTGACATACAACTAAAATTTTCATCCGTTCATCAGCGCATCCTTTATGTCTTTCTCAACGTTCGCATTCACTTCTGATGCAAACCCGGGCACCTTAGGCTGCTTACCCTCTACGATACCCTCCTGCTTAGCCACATAGCCAACAGATTTTAACAAAATCATTATGTCCAGCCGGGCACAGATGTTGCGGGTATAGGCACGGTCATAGTTCACCTTGTCCACATCGTTCAACGTGTCACGGCCATTGACCTGGGCCAGGCCCGTAATGCCGGGGCGGACTTCATATACACCGTAGAACTCTCGTAAGTACTGCGCCGGATACTCTGACACAATCAGTGGACGTGGACCAATCAGTGACATCTGACCGCAAAGTACATTAAAGAGTTGCGGTAGTTCATCAATGCTGAAGCGGCGCAGAGCCTTGCCAAACCTAGAAAGATACATCTCTGCATTTTCTAAATCAGCAGTGGCCGTGTTGTGCGGCGCTGAGGACTTCATCGTTCTAAACTTGATGATTTTAAATACCTTTCCGTGAAGTCCAACGCGGTCTTGCAGGAAGAATACGGATTCTGTAGGACTGTTGATTTTTTGCAAAATTGCAACCAACAAAAACGGTATTGCTAAAATCAGCAACACAACAGCCGCAATGCATGTATCAATCACACGCTTAATGCCAACATATCGCTTCTGCCGATCTGTTAAATGATATTGGTGTTCCTGAATCGCTTGATGAATCACTTCGTTATCCCATTCATTTGAATCGTAAATGGAATAGGCACCTTCTGTGCTTGTCTTTTCTTCTACCGCAACTGCCATGTTCTCCGCCTTATCATTTTTTACTTAACATGCTTTTCCTGCCGTGTCCTCATCCAGCAGCTTCCGCAATTTATTTGTCTGTTCGGCGCTTAGCCGGGGTGACTGCTTGCGCAGCAGAACCTTTTGGTCGTACAGCCAACGGCCCAACCAAATACCATCCGCCGTTTTGTATTTGGCCGGAATTTGAAGATTGCCGTGCATTTGCAGATAATCCCACGCCAAATTGTATTTATGCTGCCATGGGTCGGGCTTTTCCCACTGCATACCGATTTTTTCCAGCAAAGTAACCCGCTCGGGGGTCAGCTTGCAATTGCTATTGTTCGGGCTTTTGTAGGCATACTGCTGGCGGGCCACCCACTTGCCCAAGGCTATGCCATCAGGGGTGGTATAGCCGATGGGCACGTTCAGGCTGCCGTTTTCTTCAAAATACAATTTGGCTGCCTCGTAAGCCGCATTCCACTTGAAGTCGAAGTTGCTTTGCCCCCAAAGAATCCCAACGCTTTCCAGCCGTTCGGCCTTTTCAGGCTGCAACATTCCGTTGGCATACGTTTGTTTCTGGTTTCTAACCCAGACCCCCAAACGCAACCCATCCTTTGTGGTGTAAGACACAGGCACGACTAAATTGCCGTGGTCAGCATAATACTTCGCCGCAGCGGCAAAGCCCTGCTCCCACTTCTCGCTGAAGGCATCCCATACCATGCCAACATTCTCCAGCTGGCTCACCTTCTCCGCGTCCAGCCTACCAGCGGCCTTCTCGGTTCGCTTGTTGGAAATCCAACTGCCTAATGGAAACTCGTCTTTCGTTTTCCATTCTACGGGCACCATGAGGTTGCCGTGCTTAGCGTAATATTGCGCGGCTTCTTCATAGCCTTTTGTCCAGGCCAAGTCGCCGTAGTTGTACCAGCGCATGCCTATACTGTCCAAGCGTTCAATCTGCTGCTGGGTCAGGCTCCCGGCACGTTTGCCGCTGCGAACCTGCCGCTGAATCTGCAGCCACGCGCCAAGGCTCAAGCCCATGGGCGTCTTGTAGCGACGCGGAATGTCCAAGTTGCCGTGTTCGGCATAGTAAATGCTTGCCTCGGAGAAGTAGTGGTCCCAAGTCGACGACAGACTGCTTTGCAGCTGTTCAAACAGCACACGGCAGTCATGGACCTGCTCCACAACCTCAAAACGATCCGTAACGATCTTGTCGCTCTCGCCGTTGGCATAAAGGCGCTGCACGGCGGCGGTCATCTCGTTTTGCAGCCCACTGATGCTGGACAAGCCCTCAAAGTTATTGATGACATCCAGAATAAGCGGTGTCGTGCTATCCCCTGCTGTCAGAGCGCGGCCAATCTGCTGCTTATAGATGATGGGCGAAATCGTCGGACGGAACAGAATGACGCCCGAGATACCCTCGACGTGGACCCCCTCGTTGAGCATATCAATACAGAACAGTAGCTTTAAGTGCTTGCTGTTGTCTGCTTTAAAGGCCGTAAACGCCTTGTCTGTGGCAGGGTCGTCCGACAGTGCTTTGTAAACGGTTGGTTCGGTGTCAATAGCCGAAAACCACTCCGGCACATGGGCAATCATCTCGTCCATGTGTTCCTTGCCGGAGCAAAACACGATGTACTTGCCGCTTTTATTGGTGATATGGCGGGCAAAGACCTTGTCCAGTCCGTCCGCCTGCTCCAAGGCGCGCTTTAGGGCGTCCAGATATTTCTGGTTCACATCCTGAATGCCCGGGCTGCGCAGATTGTCAACTCGCGACTGATACCGCGCCAAGTCCTGCTGGTATTTAAAAACCGTGGTCACATATTTCGGGGCAGGCAAAATACCCCGGACGATTGCCTCGCCCAGGGTCATTTCAGATGCAACATGACCGTCGAACAGTTCTTCGGCCATGTCGCGGTTATTATCGAGGTAACGCACGTTGGTGGCGGTCAGCCCCAGCAACTTAGCCTGCGGGCAGAGAGCCAGCAGCTTTTGTGTGCTCTCGCCCCAAAATTCTGCGCCAATTCGATGAAACTCATCCAGTATAATGTAGGTGGGGTTCTGTTCTGCTATCTGGTCAAGCTGCTCCGGCGTACTGCACATAAGCTTGGCGTAGGTGTAGAAATGTACATTTTGCAGCGAAAAGTCCGGGTCTTGGTGCAGTAAGCTCTCCCGCTGGGTCTTAAAGATGTATTCGCTCGGAGAAAGCCAGAAAATCGCCTCATTGGGGTGGTCCTCAATGAGCTTGAACGCAATATAGCTTTTGCCGGTGCCTGTCGGATGGACAATTGCCGCCTTGCCATACTTGTCCATCATCTCGCAAGCAGCCGCATAGGCCTTTGCGTTATGTGCGTACAGATCCAGCGCCATATTGTCCACCTCGCTTCCTTGCAAGGTGTCTTCCATTTTTATAATGGAAAACTTATACCATAAAACAGCGAAGATAGGTGGTTATGCTGCCGTTGCCCCTTTGACTGACCATCAATTACTGGAAAATGCGGTTTATCTCATTCTGCTTCCACTCCCAACAGGTATGCACATAACGCTTTAATGTAATGTCAGAGCTGGCATGCCCCAACAGCTCACTCAACGTTTTTATGTTGCAACCTGCTTGCAGGCAGGTCGTTGCAAAAGTATGTCTCAGAGCATGCGGATTCACTTCCGTGACGCCAGCACTTTTTAAATAGCAGCGCAAGCTTTTCCGGTAGCAACGAGGCTCAACAGGTTTGGATTCATTGCCCGACAAAAACCAGACTTTGCAGCTTTCTTTCTGCTGCAACTGCTTCAGCATACCCAAAATGCCGTGAGGAATCGGGATTTTTCTCTCGGAGCTTCGCGTTTTTGGCGACTGAATGACAACCCTCGTTTGGCCTGCGCCTACATAAATTCGTTTTACTGTCCGTTCAATGGATAAAATGCCATGTTCTAAATCAAAGTTGGCCCACTGTAGACCACAGACTTCACCTATGCGCAGTCCCATCTGCATCATGAGCAGTGCACCAAGTTTCCGAGTAGTTGGGGCAAATTCAACATAGCTCTGCAAGCATTGCTGTTCAGATTTGCTGAGCGTAGCAGGCGTAGCCATAGATGGTTTTGCCATCTTAACATCAATCTCAAGTGACCGCATAAGGTGCAAGTGTGCTGCATATCGGCAAATGCGGCGTACAAGCACAAGACATTCGCGCGCCATAGTAGCCCCTAATGCTTTGTGGCTGTTGTCTGTTGGCGTGATAATCTCAAGCAATGACCTTTCTAAGGTATATTCATCCAACTCTTGCACACGATAGTCGCCAAGTACAGGAAGAATGTAATGCTCCAAAGTATACTGATAGTGTGTAATTGTCGACGCTTTGACCCCTAAAGAAATGGAGCCTTCCCAATTATGAGAAAGCTCCTGAAATGTTGGATTCTGTTCCGACAATGCGCAGGCTCGAACCTCGGCCTTGCGGATTGTCATTTTCTTTTTTACTTCTGTGTAGGTATGGCCATATATATATCCCCAAATCGCTGTCCGATCAGGCATTCGGCCCTTGATATACCGACCCTCCCAACGACCATCTTTACGTTTACGAATGTTCTCTCCTCGTCTTGGCATATGAAACTCCCTTCTGATTATAGCTGTGATTTCTTAACAAGTATCACATGTTGCTTGCTTTGTCGACAAAAAAATCCCGTATATCTGGTGAAATCAACAATTTCAAATCCAGTATAATTTAATATTACATGATTTGTTGAAAAATGTTGGCTTATGTGGTATTATACTATAAATAGTCTGTATATAAATAAAAAGCGAGGTATCCTCCATTATAAAAATGGAGGATACCTCGCTATAATTTTAAGTGGCAGTTTTATCACCGCTTGGCAAAAGACACCGTCAATCTGTCCATCGCCTGCTCATAAGTATGTCCGCGCTCACAGCAAAATAAGTTTTGACACTTTGCTTTAAGTGTACGTCAAAGTTTAGTATACAACAGCCTCATTGTATGTCAACCTAATCTTATTGATCAGTATCATAGCCGGAGTATTTTGTCAACGCCGACAAAATTCTCCGGCTGTGATAGTAGCCATGATTACGCATGACTGCAAAGTGGATAATTAGTATTTCTGGTTATCCCTTTTACTCAGCATTCCTGTACTCTGTAAAAATTGCATAAATCGGAGCAGTAGCGACACCGTATCGGAGAAACAGCGACACCTTGAGTACGATGTATACACTTTTGGCTAGCATCATGGTCAGGTGCGTTCAAAATCAATCTTTCCTGTTGATCGTTGCTGCATCAACAAAACTACGCATCTTTTTTAATCCGTTGGCCTCATTATACGATGGCCTCCGCATAGAAGTGCCCCCGATCCAGACGTGAAAAGTCCATCCTATGAATGTATCCGCTATCCATGTGGCGGAGCTCTGTTGGATCATCCACCCTCGGTGCATCCGTAATCGGTACTCGCCCCTCTGCGATCATTTGACCCAGCGCATCCAACCACTCGTGCTCAAAGTGCCCGATACAGTAACTCTGAAATGATCCGATCTCGTCCAGTTCTGTGCAGAACGGATTCACATATTCATCTATTTCATTGGGGTTTTCCGGTCGAGCCATACGGACAACCGGTCCCATATCATGCGAAAAGCACTCCAATTCCTCGCCCCCCCTCGTCTTCTATCAGCCTCTTTGCTGTGTCATCTTTTGCACACTATGAGAAAATAAACTTCTCATTTCAATGCAAACCTCTTGACAGGTTATTTTCCCATTGATATAATAAGTGTGAAATCAGTTTTCCCATTTCAATTATAACGACGCTCTTAGCTCTTGTCAATAACACATTTAGAGCACACGTCCAGGGAAAACATCATCTAGGGAAAGGAGCACTAGCAATGAACTTCGGGGAAAAACTAAAAGACCTCCGCACACAGAAGGGGTGGTCTCAGGAGGAACTTGCGAAACAGATGGGCGTAACCCGCCGTACCATTGGCGGTTATGAGGCCGGTACCACCTATCCCCGCACTCGCGATATGTATGCAAAGCTGGCCGAGCTGCTTGAAACGGACGTCAACTATCTGATGACCGAAAATGAGGAGTTCATGACCGAGGTAGGCTCCTTCTATGGGCGGCGCGGTCAGGCTCAGGCCAGCGAGATTCTCAGCCAGACTCGTGAGCTATTCGCCGGCGGTTCTCTTTCGGAGGAGGATCAGAAGGCGTTTGCCATTGAAATGCAGCGGATTTTTATGGATTCCAAGAAGGTGGCACGTGAAAAGTTCACGCCGAAGAAATACCGGAAGAATGCCGAAGATAACGGCACCTGATCTTCTGCCAGAAAGTTGGTGAAAGAATGACACAACTTCAAACCTTTGACGATACTCAAAAACTGATTCAGAAATATGGTACCCGTGACCCTTTTGAATTGATCGATGCGCTGCCCAACACAAAGCTCTGGCCTGCCAGATCACTCGATGCGGATGGTCTGCGTGGCTTCGCTACGATTGTGAATCGTGTCCGGTACATAGCCGTTAATCCTCACCTTCCCTACGAGGAGCAGCGTGTCATTGCCGGTCATGAACTTGGGCATATATTTGAACACTCAAACCACCTGCGGTGTCAGGCCATGCAGGATTTCGACATTTACCAGGCCACCGGCAGACTGGAAAGAGAGGCCAATTTCTTCGCCGCTGATCTGTTACTGGATGATGAGGAAGTGCTGGATCTGATTCACTCCGGCAACACCGACTTTTTCAGCGTTGCCAAAGAGCTCTGCATTCCAGCGCCTTTTTTTGCGTTTAAGATGTACAGCCTGATCCGCCGCGGTGAGCACCTCCAACTGCCCGTTGATATCGACAACCGCTTCCTGCGGGCCAAGCACTAAGGATCGGAGGTGACCTACATGGCGATACCCAAACGAATCAAAATCGAGCGTGTCTATGTAAAGGTCGCCTCGGAGTTTGATTCAACCGGCTATATGCAGCCAACATCCATCACCTGGGCGGACGGCAGGACCTTCCCTATCGAAACCGTTCGGGACTTCCGGCCGGCAGGAACCGCAGACAACGACTGCAATGGTGACTGTTTCACTGTCCTGATCCAAGGACAAGAGAAGCACCTGTTCTTTGAACACATCGACCCTCGCTTCACCGGACGGTTTGGCCGCTGGTATGTGGAACGGACGGCACAATAAGCTCATCCAACGAGGGGGTGTCAATGACCATCTTTGAGAAACTGAGTAGACTTGCCGAGATTACCGACCAAGATGAAATGATTAAAGCCTGCAAGATAATTCCAGACGAGGAACTTCGTCTGGCACTGGTGGTTCTTGCTCTGGCCTATAACAAGAACGAGCAAGCTAACTGCGAGATTTTCCATCGGCAAATGCAGGGAATCGATTCTCTTAAGGAAAAAATCAAGGAACTTGAAAAAGCAAGCAAATAACATTGCGAAATCCACCACGGAAAGGGAGTGACACAGCATGGCGCAGCGCACATATCTGGCAATAGACCTCAAGTCGTATTATGCCTCGGCAGAATGTGCCGCACGGCATCTTGATCCGCTGACCACCAATCTGGTCGTGGCCGATGCCAGCCGCACGGAGAAAACCATCTGCTTGGCTGTGTCCCCATCGCTGAAGTCCTACGGCATTCCCGGTCGAGCTCGACTGTTCGAGGTCGTGCAGCGTGTCAAAGAGGTCAACAACGGTCGTTTGCGAGATGCCATCCGGAACAAGACCGCTGTGTACAAAGACGGGGTTCCCTCTCTTGCGGCTGCGTCCTATGATGCAACTGCCCTCGCCGCTGATTTCTCTCTTGAAGTATCCTATCTGGTGGCTCCGCCCCGAATGGCGTACTATGAGAAGATTTCACGGCAGATTTACGGCATCTATCTCAAATACATTGCCCCGGAGGACATCGTGGTGTATTCCATCGATGAGGTGTTCATTGATGCCACCGCATACCTTACGCATTATAAAATGTCTGCCCACGACCTCGCCATGACCATGATCCGGGAGGTACTGTACACCACCGGCATCACCGCCACCGCCGGGATCGGCACCAATCTATACCTGGCAAAGCTGGCAATGGACATCACCGCCAAGCACGCTGCACCGGACAAGGACGGTGTCCGCATCGCAGAGCTTGACGAAGAATCCTTCCGGTATCTGCTCTGGGATCATAAGCCTCTTACGGACTTCTGGCAGACTGGCCCCGGCACCGTCCGCAGACTGGAAAAGCATGGCATCCATACGATGGGTGAGCTGGCAAGAGCCAGCATTCACTTCCCTGAGATACTATATAAGGAGTTCGGCATAGATGCTGAGATTCTCATCGACCATGCCTGGGGGCTGGAACCCTGCGGGATGAAGGAGATCAACGCCTATCGCCCGGAAACCAACAGCCTGTCCGAAGGTCAGGTTCTCTCCTGCCCTTATCCTTATGACAAGGCTCGCATCATCGTCCAAGAGATGACCGACAGTCTGGTATTCCAGCTCACGGACAAGGGACTGGTCACGGACAGCCTGACACTGGACATCGGCTATGACCGGGAAAACTGCGACAAGGCCATCTATCACGGTCCTGTCCACATCGATCACTACGGCCGCACTGTTCCGAAGGGTGCCCACGGCAGTACACGACTGGACGACCCGACCAATCTCAGCAGCCAACTGATGGCAGCTACCACGGAACTGTTCGACCGCATTGCCAACAGAAATCTGACTGTGCGGAGAATAACAATCGCAGCAAACCGTGTGGTCAAGGATCAGGGCATCTTGCAAGTGGATCTTTTCACCGACACCAGCAAGCTGGAGCGGGAGAAATCGCTACAGGCGACCATGCTCGGTATCAAGAAGAAGTTCGGAAAAAACGCTGTTCTGAAGGGCACCAACTATCTGGAAGGAGCCACTATGCGAGAACGGAACGGTCAGATCGGCGGCCACAAGGCCAAATAATGCAACAAGGAGGATTCTATGGCAGACTTCAAGAATACCAAAGAAGGGCGAAACGTCGCACAGAAGTATGCGGACATCCTCCATCTCAGCCGCCCAGAGCCACCCGTAAAGTATCCCCGGATGGCACTCTCAAACCGGGCCAAGATATTCAGCCCTTTTGCTGCGCTGCGTGGCTTCGATGATGAAATTTCCAGCGAGGGAGCCAGCAAGCTTCTGGTGAAGAAAGTCGAACTTTCCGATGAGGAGAAGAACACTCTCTCCGACAAGCTCCTGCAGGTCAAAAAAGGTATGAAGGTCGTAGTGCGGTACTTTATGAAGACCGCAGAAAGTACCGGAAAGTACATAAGTCTGACTGGCACAGTTGTTATGATCGACCCAGTTTATCGAGAACTGAAAGTCATGCAGGACAGTGATAGAAAAGCCATGGGCATTGAGAAAGAGTTGCCGGTTATCATTCCCTTCGGTGACATCATTGAACTGTCCGGCGAGGGCATCACCAATATCGAGGACTACCTTGGGATTGAAAAATATCCTGATGACATATAAATTTCCACATGACAAGGAAGTGCAAAACACAGTGAACTACTATTTCTGCGATGTCTGCCATTACTGCTTTGAGGCAGAATCGCTGCCCGACCGTTGCCCAGACTGCGGCAAAACGGACTATCAGAACAGACCTGCCATCCGCCCGGCAACCGAAAAAGAAGTACAGGACCTTCTGCGGGCTAGGGATGAGGAATGGGAATAAGCCAACTGACTGCTTTCTGTGGTATCCACGGAGGGCAGTTTTTATTTCTATCACAAACTATACCTACGTCCCTATCACTTCGTCATCTTCTCTTTAACCTTTTTCGGCACGTCAATCAAGCCAAATCGGTAGAACATCCCATAAATGTAGGACACACCCCGGATATCCCCCAGCGCCTTGGGTCTGTCCACTACCTCTCCGATTTTACCGATATTGTGATACGCCAGCAGCACGGAACTCCAAGCAAGGCTCTTGCTGCCCTCTCTCCGGTCAATCCACAGTTCCTTGGTGAACTCATCTCCCCTGCCCTTCTTCGACTTATAGGTAAAGGGCAAGCCGGACAGGGTCTTGAACTTGTAGCCCCGAAAAGCCACCACGCACTTCCAGAGGTTCTCCTCGCAGGGATTCTTCTTCAGCGCAACCACAGCTCGGTAGTGGCGTTGCCTCTCTGCTCCGGTGCTGATATTGGCAGCGTCAGCTTCCTCCGGAAAGTACACGCCTTTTTCATACGGCAGATAGGAGGTCACAGAGGGACGGGACAGCTGCAAAGCCGACATGGTGGAGGTGACAGCAGCAGAATAACTCTGCGTGCTTCTATAAGAATAGAACGTCCGCTGGACGAGTTTTGCCGTGTCTGACTCGTAGACTCCGGCGGTGATAAGTAGCTTCCGAACCTTGATGGGGTTGAGGGACAGTGCGTCTGCGATGGTCTGCAATGACATCTCGGAATTATAAAGCACTACAGCAGCATCCAACTGTTCTTTCAGCTTTTTCCTTGCATCGTACTCCGGCTTCCGCTTTTTACGACCGCTGCCAGGCTTTCTGGCCTTATATGGTATTTTCTCTCCCATGATTATTCATGCAGCTCCAGCGGCAGACCATCCGGATCGTGGAAGAAAGTCATCTTTTTGCCGGTATAACTATCCACACGAATCGGCTCACATTCAATTCCAGCCTCTGCCAGCTCATTCACTGTCTGTTCCACGCTATCAACGCAGAACGCAAGATGGCGTAGACCACAGGCCTCCGGACGGTTCACGCGCTTCGGTGGATTCTCTTCAGCGAAAATTTCCAGCTCCGTATGTTCATTGACACGAAGATCCAGCTTCCAATCCTTACGCTCCGGGCGGCAGTTTTCTCTGATGACAGAAAACCCCAGTTTGTTTACATAGAAATTCTTTGCAGCTTCGTAGTCAGATACAATAATTGCAATATGATGAATTTTTGAAAATTTCATTTTCGTACACTCCATTTCTTTTATTTCCGTAACAAACTATATAACCGCCTTCAAAATATGCCGTGCGAACTTCTGGAGTTCAGTCCACACGGCGTATTCCTTTATTTCAGCTTTTCGAGAATCTCATCTGCCGTCATGCCGGATGCCAGCAGCTTCTTCAGCACAGCTTCGGCCTCGACCTTCTTAGCAGCTTCGGCGGCCTTCGCCTCAGCGGCAGCCTTCTTGGCCTCCAGCTTTACGATTTCTTTCTCGGTCTGCTTGATCTCCTCCTTCTGCGGCTTTAGACTTTCACGCAGAGACTTGATGTCGGTTTTCAGCTCTTCAATGTGGGCGACAGTCTTGGAAAGACCTTCTTCGAGCATCGCCTTGTCTTTCTGCAACTTTGCGATCTGAGCATCGAAGTCGGTCCTAGCGCGATTCTTGCTTCCTTTAGTTCTGGGCATGAGAGAATACCTCCGAGTTTATGTTGTCATAGTCCTTCTATATTGTTCAATGAAAAGCCCTCACATTTTTTACAAACAATCCGAAGTTTATATGGGGATTTTATTTTATGAGGACTCAGTCTGTATGACCAAACCATTAATTCTAACAGCTGTTGTTGAGACAAGGATGCCCCATTTCCACCCTCAAATTTTGTTAATCCAGCTCCAAGAATAGGAACGCAGACGTCCTGCTGTTCGCAATTCAGCTCAATTTGTTTCCACATTGTTGACAGGCAATCAATATACTCATCCAGAGTAAAAAAACGCGCTCGACCATTCTCATCCAAGGTTGCAAACGCAAGCAACAGATTGTTCCCATCTAAGACAATACTTCCTGGCTTATAACTTATACGATTTTGAAATCGTGATTTTCTTTTTTCAAGTTGAATTTGAGAACAAGAAATCAGTTCCTGTATATTTGTGTTTTTTCCTTCACCTTGAAGATATTGGCCACAAATAGATCCAGCTTTAATCTCACACGGTTTATTTCCAATCTTAGTCGTATAGCATTCATCAAAGTTAATAACTGTTTTGCAGTTCTTTTCTTTAAATATATCTCCATATTTTATCTCTATTATATAATTATCACCTTTGATTTTTACCGACCGTCTCATCACTTTATAAATGCAATAACCTATAGCAGTGACGACCCATATAGCCGCAAAACACAGCAATCGAGATATGACTATGTCAATCTCGATTTCAGTTATTCCACTTTCTATCATCTTTTTCCGCACTGCTTGTGCTGGAATCCACCTAACAATGTGAAAAAAGGACTCTGGCACAAATGTAAAAAGCGCAGATGTTATGGCGAATGCACAAGTTGCACACTTTTTAAACATCTTTTTCAAAATCCCAAAGCCTCTTTTATATAGTGATAGTCTCCTACTTTGTATCCAAAACCATCGGTTATCCAGAATGGTCGTGCAGTGGATTTATACTCACTCATATATGCCGGAAGCCAATTATATTCATATCGGGTCGAATTATAGATAACAATAATTTTTTTATTTCTTTTTTTCGCTTGCTCAAATTCGTGTCTTAAGTAAGAGTAGGAATTAATACAACCTACGTTTTCATTTCCTGCAGGCACAGTACTTGCCACCCTACACGGCTTTGTCCCGTTTGTATTTTGTTTGTATGGTGTACAATTACACAATAATTGTTCATTACCGGCCCTCCTACAGGCTTCTCCCGCTGTTCTATCCTTCGTTTTATTTCCAATAACAATAATCACAGCTGAGGATGCATTTATCTGGCGATTAAATTCATCCTTTAAATCGCAAATACGACAATCCGGATCTTCGGATACACTTCCAGAAGCGACCTTTGACATATCTATAAAATCAACTTTGTGAAACTCATCACTTCCCCACTGGTTCAATTTCTCAACAACAGCTCTATCTCCATCAAATTCAGAGTAATCTGCGCTTATATATACTTGTCTGCTCATATTATCGTTCCTTTTTCTGCTTTTCCCAATCAGTAAGAATTTCTGTAATTGTTTTTTAGTTTTTTATCATTAGGGGTTAGAATTAAAACCGATGTTTTTTCATTATTCAATCCAAGTGCCATATACGGAAGATTTTCAGGATGGGCAATAATTAAAGCCGATTTTCCTAATGCATATGCATAGCCCAACTCAATAAATGAACTCATTTGCATTTTACGAGGATGCAGTAACATAAAACAATCAGCTTCATTTATATTTCCGAAGTCCTTTGCTACAGATTGTTCGGGAGAATCATATGTTCCGACGTCTTCAACGCTTTCTAGTTCAGACATAACAATATATTTTTATTCTGCCAAAGCTATTGGTCTCTACACAGTGTATTAGATATAATCTATGTAAGCCTGTCACAAGCGACTATCCGTTTTTATCTTATCTTTGCAGTCTTAGCCACATCACTGTGTTGCCTACCGCTCACCGCATAGAGGTGTGCAAAGTTTCGAGCGGCAAAGCTGTGAGCATCCATAACGAATGACTCTCACAGCTCAAATATATACTATATAGGTCTCGTTTTCAAGGATAGCGAAGAAAATTAGACATGTATACTTCCTTATGTTCTATTTTTCACGCTCATTTTCAAGCTCAGCCACATCCAAGCCACCAGCACACCAATCCATCCGCCCATCGTATTACCGAACACATCATCAAATTCTGCAACGCCAAGTCCCGTAATATACTGGGTCGTTTCGATTGCCACAGACATCACTAAGGGGATCAGCAGCACCCATTTCTTCTGAAACCACCTATACAGCCCCGTTCCAAGTGGAATGAACAGCCAGATGTTATTGATGACCCCAACTCTCACAGATTGCTCTTTCAAGAACCTTCCTGCATAGGAAAAGAGGACAAAGTTCGTTCTTGCATCCCCTGGCTCACGAAACATCAGTGTTTCATAAAGGATGAAAGCCACATAAACAATCGTCAGTACTACGCTTAAACTCTTCGGAAGGAGAATCATCAGCAAGCAGACCACACAACCAAGAACAACTACCATGCATGGGAAGCCATTCAGAAGGTTGTCCACACACAGCATAATGTTGCCGTTTCTGTCAAGCAGAAGGTTCACCTTGCCACTGCGTTTGATGCCGTACTGCCCTTTAGACAATGCTTTTAGATTGCCATCCGCATCAAAATACATATCCGTATCTGCTGTGCCATCTCTATGATAGGTACGTCTGAGGATGGTATAGCCTGCATTGGTAGGGTCGGGGTTGCCATCTGCGTCAAGATAAGTGATCTGACCGATGTGTCCTTGCTCGTTGCGCTGGTATGACTCGCCATACTGACCAAGTAAAGACCTTACAGGATTTCCTTCTGTGTCAAAATACTGCTCACCGACAACAGTTCCATTCCTATCACGCTGATATGTCTTAATCGCATATCCAGATGAAGCGCACACCGCATGACTGTCTTTATCGAGAAATGTCAAACTAGTGTTCTGGCCTTCAGTATTAAACTCACGATGAAGCCCATAGTACCCACCAGCGTACTGTACCTGCTGTCCGTTCAAATCGTAGTAGAAATCATCGGAAGCCCTGCCACCAACCTGCGTTCTTACAATAATAGAATATCCGTCACTGAGTATTATCGGATTACCTTCGGCATCAAGATATGTGATTACCGTACTCGTTTCATCGTATTCATACGATAATCCGTAATAATCCCCATACCTTGCCACTGGGTCTCCGTTTGCATCAAGATAGCGTTCCTCTACAACTCGGCCACTATCATCACGCATTCTACACACGGTCGCATAGCCCATATCAATGGCATCTGTGATTACCCCATCAAGATTCACATAGCTTGTTTTGGTCACGCTTCCATCTACGGTTTCTCGGATACTCAGCTCTGAGGAAGTGTATCCTGCATCGTGGTCAACATCCGCATCAGGCAACAACGCCAAGATAGACAGAAGAACCACAGATGCAATCAGCAGGATTCCGCATCCTCGTTTCAGGTTTGCACTCAAACTCCGTAGCCTCTGCTCTTAATGGTCTCCACAACCTGGGACACATACTTCTGGCAGGTGTCGTGGTCGGGAGCCTCTACCATCACACGCACGACCGGCTCAGTGCCCGACTCACGGACAAGGATACGGCCAGTGTCACCCAGTGCCTCGGCTACGGCCTTGACTGCCGCCTGCACTGCTTCGTCATCCTGTGCGGCCTTCTTGTCGGTCACACGGACATTTTCCAGAACCTGCGGGTAGATCTTCAGGGGCTCAGCCAGCTTGCTCATGGGCAGTTTTTTGGCCAGCATGACCTCCATCATTTTCAGGCTGGTCAGGATGCCGTCACCGGTGCTGGCGTACTTGGAGAAGATGATGTGACCACTCTGCTCGCCACCGATACGGCAGCCGTTTTTCGCCATGTACTCGTAGACGTACTTGTCGCCCACAGCGGTCTTGGCGTAGCCGATGCCCTTCTCATCAAAAGCCTTATACAGGCCAAAGTTGGACATGACCGTGGTAACGACGGTGTTGGTCAGAAGTTTGCCACGCTCCTTCATGTAGCAGCCGTAGATGTACAGGATGTGGTCGCCAGTGATGACATTTCCCTTTTCATCCACACACAGGCAACGATCAGCATCGCCGTCATAGGCAAAACCAACATCCAGACCCTTCTCCACTACAAACTTTTGCAGACCCTCAATGTGGGTAGAGCCGGCATTGTTGTTGATATTCAGACCGTTAGGCTGTGCATTGATGACGTAGGTGTCGGCTCCTAGTGCATCAAAAACAGACTTTGCGATGTTCCAGGAACTGCCGTTGGCGCAGTCCAGACCGACCTTGACACCCTTGAAAGAGTAGATTCCGAGGCTGATCAGGTAGCCCATGTAGCGGTTGCGGCCTGCAACGTAGTCCACAGTACAGCCGATATGCTCACGGTGAGCGAAAGGCAACTCCGGCCAGTCCTTATCGAACACATGAAGCTTGCCGTCGATGTAGTCCTCAACTAGCAGCAGGATTTCTTCGGGCATCTTTTCGCCGTAGCAGTCGATCAGCTTGATGCCGTTATCGTAGTAGGGATTATGGCTGGCAGAGATCATAATGCCACAGTCAAAGTCATCCACTCGGGCGATGTAAGCCACAGAAGGGGTGGTAGTGACATGGAGCAGGTAGGCATCTGCACCGGAAGCGGTCAGACCGGCAACCAGACTATACTCGAACATATAAGAGCTACGGCGGGTATCTTTACCGATTACAATGCGCACAGGCTCGTTGTTGCCGTTGCGCTCACGCAGAGCGTTATAATACCAGCCTAGGAAGCGGCCAACCTTGTAGGCGTGGTCTGCAGTCAGAGTAATTCCAGCTTCTCCACGGAATCCATCGGTTCCAAAATACTTTCCCATTATAGTTTTTCCTCATCCAAAGAGTGAATTGACGAATAGAAATGTGCCTTTAGCCGGATAATTATCCGTTGCCTGCTGCTCACCACGGAGAGGTAGCACACTTAAGCAGCACAGCCATGTGGTTGAACACATGGCTGCGATAAGTATTAGTCTCTGCGGAACAAGTCACGAGTATAGACCTTGTCCTGCACATCATCCAAGCAGCTATCATAGCGGTTGGCAATGATAGCCTGACTACTTTTTTTAAACTCCTCAAGGTCATTCACAACTTCGCTGCCAAAGAATGTACTGCCATCCTCCAGAGTCGGCTCATAGATGATGACCGTTGCTCCCTTAGCCTTGATACGCTTCATGACGCCCTGAATGGAACTCTGGCGGAAGTTATCAGAGTTAGATTTCATGGTCAAGCGGTATACGCCAATCACACAAGGCTTCTCCTGTGCTTTGTCATACTCATTATCCTCGCCATATCCGTAGTAGCCTGCCATCTGAAGCACGCGATCTGCGATGAAGTCCTTGCGCGTGCGGTTGGACTGCACAATTGCCTCAATAAGGTTCTCTGGAACGTCAGCATAGTTAGCTAGCAACTGTTTGGTATCCTTGGGCAGACAATAGCCACCATAGCCGAAGCTGGGATTATTGTAATGGCTGCCAATACGAGGATCAAGGCACACACCTTCGATGATCTGCTGAGTGTTCAAACCTTTCATCTCGGCGTAGGTATCCAGCTCATTGAAGTAGGACACACGCAGAGCCAAGTATGTATTGGCGAACAGCTTGACGGCCTCTGCCTCAGTGAAGCCCATAATCAAGGTATCGATATTCTCCTTGATTGCACCTTCCTGCAGTAGGCCAGCGAAAGTGTTGGCTGCCTTTACCAGACGTGCGTTATCCACATCAGTACCCACAATGATACGGCTCGGGTACAGGTTGTCGTACAGAGCCTTCGACTCACGCAGGAACTCCGGACTGAAGATGATGTTATCACAGTGGTATTTCTCACGAACAGAAGCTGTAAAGCCAACCGGAATCGTAGACTTGATGACCATGATAGCATCCGGATTATACTGAATAACCAGCTTGATAACTGCTTCAACCGCAGAGGTATCAAAGAAGTTCTTCTTGCTATCGTAGTTGGTAGGTGCTGCGATGACAACGAAGTCTGCATCCTTATAGGCGGCTTCAGCATTCAGTGTGGCAGTCAGATTTAAGTCCTTTTCTGCCAGATACTTCTCAATGTACTCGTCCTGAATGGGCGATTTTTTGTGGTTGATAAGATCAACTTTCTCCGGAATGATGTCTACCGCCATAACCTCATGATGCTGCGACAATAGCGTAGCAATGGATAAACCGACATAGCCGGTACCTGCAACTGCAATTTTCATAGTCTTTCTCCTAAAATCACTCGGGTAACTTCAGCAACTCTCCAAGAATAGTGTCCGTATCCTTAATTGCCCCCGGAGCCCTGAATTTGAAATCCGTATCCATTCCTGCCGCCGGCGTGAACGTCAATTCGCCAAAGTAAATTTTGTTCCTTACAATATATAAATCCACTCGAACAAACGGAAATTCCTTTGCCAACAATTCAGCTATTTCAAACGCATCGTCCATACTTTCAGGCTTTTCAATCTCAAAGTCTGGATACTTAAATACCTCCTCTGTATAAGGAAGCTTATTCCATTTTCTGTCCATAAAAAAGAACTTCGGATGATGTATTCCATCCCGTTCTTCACAAACCATAACAGAGGTTGCTTTTCCATTCATACAGTAGAATTTGTAATCTACCGGCAGGCTACCATCATCTCCACCTAGATACTTCTCAATCAGAATACAGGGTTTAACATCCTTGTATTGCATTTCGGACCATCCAAGCCAATAGTTATTCTTAAGCCACTTTCTCATAGTGTTTTTAGTGGCTTCAATATCAAGTTTTGACTTATCCTGTACAATTATATTGCAAGCACAACCGACATTTAACTTAATTGCAAATCGATCAGGAAGGGTAGAAAAATCAATGGAATCAACGTCCTCATATGACGCTATCAATTCATTCAGCAAGTAGCCATAGCCGTGTTGCTCAAGATAATCTCTAACCCTTAGTTTATCCGCACACTGCTTTACTGTATCATTATTCCAGTAAGTATTGAATTTCAGCCAAAGAACCTTCTCATTAAATGTTGTAGGCCTTGTCAAATCCAATTTTCTTCCAAACTTTACACGATATGTTACCGCTGTGTTTAATTTTGGCGAAATCAATGTTAGCGTACTTCTGAAGGCTCCCTGCATAGCCCGTTTTAGGGATTTCATATCATCTCTCCTTTTTTAGCTTTTCCCTGACATCTTCCAAAATTGTTTGTGTTAAATCACCAAACAAAGGACCATTATTCATCTGATAAATCATCACATCAGGGTAATTCAAATTATATTCAATCAAAATCGGTTCGCTGTTTTCATCAACTGCAAAGTCCCACGAAATTATGCCAAAGCGCGACAGCATCTTATGTGCTTTCTTTATTTGACTGCAAATCTCGTCATGTCCGCAAAGAACTACATCCTCGAACATTCGACCGCTCGCCGTGGACGTTCTTCGTTCTCCATAAATATTGTACCCTTCCTTATTAAGTTGCCCGTTTAACCCGATTCCAACCGTGTATCCTTTTCCTGTTGACGCTGTATCAGTGTGAGAACCTGGAGCACCGACCCTCAATATAGAAGTAAGAATATGCACTTCACCATTAAAGAACATACTAATTACTTTTTCGGTATTCACGGAACTCGGGTTAAACTCCTTATACTGTGGATGTTGTGCGATGCATTTCTGAATAATATAGTCCTTTTTATAGACATCCAAAATAGCTGTATTGAAACCGCCGGCATTAACTAATCGAACGCCCATACCCCCCCCCGTTTCTCTCGAGGGCTTGATAATTAAATCGCAACCAAGATTATTCAGATACCTTACAGCCTCATCTGTAGAGAGCACATCATCGTGCTCATCAAAAAAGACACCATTTGTATTTATCAAAACATTAGAAACCATACGAATACCTGGAAGCATTCGACTCATTATAGACTTATCCTCAAGGTCAACCGAGCCTCTCGTATACAAGGGCTCAATAGTACAGTGATAAAAATTTTCCGGAATATAATTTACGGAATGTCTCCCAGTCACTGCATAAAGATACTCATGCCATCGCGTGTCAACACCATGAAATCCAAATCCATTATAAAAATCATTAATTTGCTTCAACTGGCTAGAATCCAGGGATTTCACTTCAACGGGTGACTTTTTCCTAACGTTTTCCAATTCTCTTTTAAAATGAAGATCTAACCGTTTCATTTTAATATCTATCTGAAACTTTTCAATAGCCCTTTTCATCTTGCTCATTTTCTTATCGCACCTTTCTTGCTTAACGAAATAAGGATGCTCCCAAAGACTGATTTCTCCTTAACTTTCAACCACACAGTCAGACAGAGTAGAGAGTAAACACCCCCTCCTATCATTATCATAAGAATAAGCCGAATGAACGATTGTTCAATATGAGTGTATGAATCAAAGAATCGAACAGCAACAAACATAATCAGTCCCAAAAGCAAGTAATAGCTATATCTTGAGAACATCCGAAAGAAACGAATTTCCTTTTTCGCACAATGCGCTGAAATAATAAGCACCGATAATTCCGCCATCAGCGTTCCCAACGTTGCTCCTACAGACCCCAATTGTGGAATAAGCAAACCATTGCAGATTAAATTAACTATAGCGCCCCCGGTAACAGCCAATGTGTATTGATTATCGCACTTCGCAGGAATTAAATACTGCTGATTAACCACATTACTCAGTGACTTCACAAACAGAACTGGTACAAACAGCACAAGAAGATTTACACATTTCTCATACCCTTCGCCAAAAAAAAGTGGAACAAACACACGAGCTATTGCTGCTATACCAAATCCTACTGCACACGACATGCAAATACTTAATTCAGTAGACTTACTTAATAACTTTTCGGTTTTTTCCTTCGATTCATCTACTATGCTCGATATGCGTGGTAGCATAACAGTTCCTATCGCTGTTATCAATCCAAGGGGGATATATATAATTTTATCTGCTGCATAATAGTAACCAACTTCCGCTTCTGTACTTAGCAGATCAAGCATTGTTTTATCCATAAAATGATATATGCTTAACGCTATCATCGGAACAAACAGTCGAATAATAGGCCAAAAGTGTTTTTTTATTTGCGCAAATTGCACCTTCTGGAAGTCCACATATTTTACCGTTTTCGTCCATAGTAGTAGTTGACTTATTGCTGTGCTCCCCGCCATTATCAGTGCATAAAGGCATAAATCCGATGGTTTGCGAATAAAAAGAATAATACAGCAAACTGTAGCAACTTTTACTATGAAGTTCCTTGTAACAGTCGTCTTAAAGTCCTCAACTCCAAAAAACAACCAGTTAATGTCAAACAGGCATGATATCACCCATAGGCCTTGAATCATCAAGATTGTAACTCTTGTAGACGACCAAAAATAGGCACTCAGGTAGTAAATCACTATAGAAGCTATCGATGCGCCACATTGTACAGCGTATATTTCCCAAAACATCACCGACCGTTCGTTTCTTGTTTGAGTACTCGCAATACTTCTTTGACCATAATACTCAATACCGAGCATTGCAAGCAGCATAAAATAGTTTGCATATGCTTGTGTTGCTGAATAAACGCCTATTTTTTCCGCACCAAGTGCTCTCGAAATGATGGGAGACGTTATCAACGGTGTAATTATTGTCAAGACTCTGTAGGACATTTGAAGTCCAATATTTTTTTTCAAACTACTCATTGCTTATTTCTCCAACGTCCTGCGGTATCTTCTCGGCTTTATTGTCAACAAACGTTACACTGAGAAACCAGAACATAAAAGAGCTTACACCCGGTCCAAAAGGGGGGTAACCTTCCAAAACTGATTCTATAAAATAGAACATGGTGAGGCACATAAGGAATGCATCCGAGTTCAAACCAGACCCAGCTTTAAAATTGGATACCGCTCTAGTAATCCACACCGACTCTACAAGAACAAATCCGAGGATTCCAATTTCCGCTAGTACCGAGATATACGAACAGTCAACATAATAACGTCCGCATCCCAAAAAAGGGCTTTTAGCAAATGCTGCAAGTGCTCGATCCCATCCGTCTAATCTGCCACTTGAAAAAGTATTGATATCTGCTCCAGCATATTTCGTAAGAAGTAACGCTTGATCAATGAATCTTCTTGTCACTGAGTTATTCCACAAAAAGAGAACAATGATTAGGGTAAAGAAACTCCAACGAACTTTATGTTTTGATTTCAAGAGAATATAACAAACCAACACGACTGCCAATGCCAGTACAGCCGTTCTGCACTGACTTATGCCGCACAATAGAAGCAAATAACCGGCACAAGCGTATCCAAGTACCTTTTGCCACTTTGTGCGATATTCCAAAAGAAATAGGGCTATTAATATACCTGTTGCCCATATCTGAGCAGCGGAGTTCTTTTGCAGAAATGTATACATATTCTGTTTAAGCCAGTCATTGTACGATGAGAAATATGTTATGTTGACCCAAAGTGCATATACCAGAGCGCCATACAAATATGTTTTTAGTATTTTCTCATAATCAGAGTCTTGAGCAAAGGGTGCAAAGTTCTCCCCAATAACTGACACAATTAATGGAATGTACATAATATGGATGTAATTTCCTTCGAGATGCCTCGAACCAAATAGTGCCATCAATATACATCCAACAACCAAGAGTGAATAGCAACCAAAAAAAATCTTTGTACACTTATGGATAACTATTCTACCGCGATTTCTTGCTATAAAGAAAACAGCTGTCACTATCCAGGCTATGTACATTATCGGTCTCATTAAACTTGATATAGACTCTATTTGGGAGAAAATCGATGCCAAAATACACATCTGTAGCAATTTTACGTCATAATTAGCATATCTCATAATGACCTCTTTTTAGGACAATGCTCTTTTAGCAATATTCCTATACGAAAAGACCTTCATCCCCTTTTCCATTGCAACTGCCTTCATCTTTTTATATTCATCTGGATTGTCAAGAAGCTCCTCGATCTTTTTCTGTATTTCTTCTACACAATCATTCTCCAGAAAAGCCACATTTCCACCAAGGTCAACGTGATGCGTTCCAGGCCAGTCTTTTACTAGCATGGGAATTCCCTGTCCCGTCACTTGCTCCCAAAAAACTGAATGACGTCCCGGGAAAACTACCAAATCAGCGGCTGCAAAATAGTTATAACTGTCTTTTGCCTGCACCCAACCAATGTATTGCACCTTTTGCCCATCTGCAAGTTCCTTAACTTTTTCTTCTAGTTCTTGCGTGACAGAGCCGAAAACCACAAGTTTTAAATTCTTTCTGTCAATATTTTGTACTGCGTTCATTAGAAGAAGTGTTTGGGTTTTCCACTTATCAATTTTTCCTCCAGTCATAACCAGAAAATCGTCATCTGCAATACCATATTTCATGCGTATCTTTTTTCTAACTTCCTGTCTCGCTGCGGATTCAACTTTTTCGTCATCCGCTCCCATCACTAGAAGCTCACACTTGTTTTCAGGCAGATTATACATTTCCTTTAGGAATTCAACCCGAACTGGAAGCACACCATAGAATTTTTTTGTATACGGTTCGATTTTATTCTCACACATTCTCCATATTATTTTATGAAGCACATTCTTGGATATCCAATTGGTTGCACTGTTTGAAAAATCCGCATGGTTGTCCACATAAATCACGACCTTCGGATTCTCTTTTGCGTATCTCACGACCTGATCGATATCAAGGAACTGACCACCGTGGATAAAAAGAATGTCAGGTTTAGCTCTTCTTATTGCCTCATAGCATCCCTGATATCGTTTCAACTTCTTCCAAATCTTGTTATCTGTTTTATAGGGCAGCCTTGTTACCTTAATATCATACTCGTTTCTATATGTACCAACGTTGCTTAAATAACACACTTTTCCATGTTCATCAAAACTCTGCGTAGACGCAATTACCTCAACGTCATATCCTAGTTCTTTATGAAATTTAGGAAGTAAGTTTTCCTGATATGAGTAGTTGTCCGGAAAAAAAGATGCTAGACAGAGATGCACAATCTTCATAAACTGATGGAACCTCCTTCTATTTTACAAAAAAGTTCTTCGGGGGATAAAAAGTACTGCCCCATCTCTTTTAATTCAGCCTCCGACCAATTCCACCACTCTAATTCCAAAAGCCTGTCAATGGTTTCCTTGTCAAATCGCTTTCTTATCTCTTGCGCCGGAACACCTGCTACAATTGAATAAGGCTGAACGTCCTTGGTTACAACAGCATGTGCACCTATAACCGCTCCTGTTCCAATCGTAGTTCCAGCTTTGATGTAAACACCATCTCCAATCCAGACATCGTTACCTATACATACAGGCTTTGATGGCGTATACTGAATATTTGAAAAATTATGGTGCAAAAAATTTCTACCGTTTAGAAATACCGGAGAAGTAGAGACAATATCGAGTGGATGCATTCCACCGCCAATACTACATCTATTTCCTATTGAGCAAAACTGACCAATTTGTGCATCTGTTATTGTCGTCCTTGCACCAACATATGAATATCTGCCCATTTTAACCTTTGACAATGCGCTCTCATAATTCACATTGCAGGTCTTATCTAGCTCACATTTATCAAATGACGGTATTCTCAATTTGGCTAGTATTTTTGCTATATACTTTGATTTTATCATCTTCTGAACCCACCTGCTAACTAAGCATTTAGCCCTTTCTCCACACCATCTTATTGACCACATTCACATAACCCTGAATGATGCGAACCACCTTCATGGACACGGTCTCGTCCACATAATCAGGGCAGGGCTTGCCCAGAACGCCTTTTTGCTTCATCTTAATGGCCATATCGGTGGCGTTGAGAAGTTCCCGAGTGGTAATACCAGCCAAAATGAAGTCACCGGCTTCCAGCGCCTCAGGGCGTTCCGTACTGGTACGGATGCACACGGCGGCGATGGGATGACCAATGGACAGATAGAAGCTGCTCTCCTCGGGCAGAGTGCCGGAGTCGGAGACGATTGCTAAAGCGTTCATTTGCAGCTTGTTGTAGTCGTTGAAGCCCAGCGGCTCATTGACCCGGACACGAGGGTCGAGTTTGAAGCCACTCTTTTCCAGACGGTGCTTGCTGCGGGGATGGCAGGAGTAGAGAATGGGCATATCATACTTCTCTGCCAGCACATTGATGGCAGTGAACAGACTCAGGAAGTTCTTTTCAGAGTCGATGTTCTCCTCACGGTGGGCAGACAGCAGAATGTACTTGTCCTTCTCCAGTCCCAGACGCTCCAGCACGTCGCTTTTCTGGATCTTCTCCAGATTCATGTGCAGCACTTCTGCCATGGGAGAGCCGGTCTGGTAGGTGCGCTCCTTGGGCAGCCCTGTATCCGCCAGATACTTCCGGGCGAATTCGGAATAGCACAGATTCACGTCGGAGATTACATCCACGATGCGGCGGTTGGTCTCCTCGGGCAGGCACTCATCCTTGCAGCGGTTGCCCGCCTCCATGTGAAACAGCGGGATGTGCAGCCGCTTCGCAGAGATGGCAGACAGGCAGGAGTTGGTATCGCCCAGCACAAGATAACCCTCCGGTTGCAGCTCGGACAGAAGCTCATAGCTGCGACCCAGAATGTTACCACAGGTCACACCCAGATTCTCGCCCACCACGGGCACCAGAATGTCCGGGCCATACTCCCCGAAGGTGTTTTTCAGCTCGAAATCCTCCCAGAACACAGTGGAGAGGTTTCTGTCCCAGTTTTGATTGTAATAGACCACGCAGCAGTCAAAATATTCCCGGCAGCGCTTGATGACAGCTGCCAGACGAATAATCTCCGGACGGGTGCCGCAGCCAATCATGACCTTGGTGCGCCCATCATTTCTCCATGTAAAATTGTGTTCCATAAAATTCTCCTATTGTCAACCAGCAGCTTCTCTTACACCGGCTCGAAGAAGGTGTCCGGGTGGTTCGAGTCAAATATCTCGTTGCAGGTCATCACCGTCACCAGATTTTCCGTTTCAGATAGATTGATGATATTGTGGGTCCAACCGGGAATCATGTGGACAGCCTCGATTTTATCGCCGGAAACCTCAAACTCCACCGTTTCCCCGGTGTTGATGTTCCGTTCCTGAATCAAGCCGTGCCCAGCTACCACAATGAACAGCTCCCACCTGGAGTTGTGCCAGTGCTGGCCTTTGGTAATACCGGGCTTCGAGATATTGATGCTCACCTGTCCACAGTCAGCAGTGTGTACCAGCTCGGTGAAAGAGCCACGGTTGTCTACGTTCATCTTCAGAGCATACTTGAATTTGTCGGTGGGCAGATAGGTCAGGTACAGGGAGTAAAGTTTCTTGGCAAAGGAACCGTCCGGCATTTTGGGCATCATGAGCGTACTCGGCTGTGCCTTGAACTCCTGCAGCAGATCCACGATTTTCCCCAGCGTGACCTTGTGGGTCACGGGGACACAGCAGTAACGTCCGTCTGCTTTCAAAACGGTTTCCACACCGTCAAATTCACAGTGCTGCTCCTTGCCTTCCAGCAGGTCGAACATTCCTTCTACCAGATCATCGATATACAGCAGTTCCAACTCGGTACTGCGGTCGTTGACTGTGAAAGGTTCGTCATTGGCAACTGCCCAGCAGAAGGTGCTGACGGCACTGTTATACTTGGGGCGGCTGTGACCCATCAGGTTGACAAAACGGTAGACGGCAACCTTTGCGCCGGTTTCCTGAGCATACTGTAAGAACAGCTCCTCGCCAGCCTTTTTGCTCCGACCATACTCGCTGTTGCCGAAACGACCAGCCAGGGTGGCCTGAATGGAGGAGGACAGCATGATGGTTGCCTTGTTGTTGTGCTTTTTCAGGCAGTTCAGCAAATCCGATGCAAAGCCGAAGTTTCCCTTCATGAAGTCTTCCGGGTTCTCCGGGCGATTCACACCAGCCAGATTGAACACGAAGTCCGCCTTACGGCAGTACTCGTCCAGCTCCGCTGGGGTGGAATCCAGATCGTACTCGTAGATTTCTTTAATATCCAATGCCGGGCGAGCCTTATTTTTCCCATCCCGGATGTTTTTCAGGTTGTTGCACAGGGCGGTTCCTACCATGCCCTTGGCACCCGTGACTAGAATGTTCATTCTCTCACCTCTTAGTGTACTGCGGTGCAGTCCGGAATATCTGCGCCATTCGGCACAGTTGCATTATTGCAGATGGCGCAGTTGCTGCCAATGCGGGTAAAGTTGCCCACAGTGGCACCGGTGCGAACAACGCTGTTGGTGTAAATCAGGGCGTAGTCCCCTACCGCTGCATCACAGTGGATTTCCGTTCCGGCATTCAGCAGGACACCGTTGCCAATGGATGCACCATTCTGGACGCAAGCGTTTTGTAGCACCACACAACCACATCCCAACTTGGCGTATGGACTGATGTAAGCACTCGGTGCGACGATGTTGGGGAACCCATAGCCAAGGCTTTCGCCTTCTCATACACCTGCGCTCGGAACTGGTTGTTGCCGATGCCTACCACCAGCAAGCCATACTCTTTCCGCAGCTCCGGCAGATCAGCAAGGCTGCCAACCACCGGAATACCACAGATCTCAGTGCCTACGGGTTGTCCATCGTCTACGAAAGCACAGTCGTATTGGAGCATTGCCTGTTCTGCAACCATGCGTCCGAAGCCGCCTGCACCAACCAGCAGCAGCTTTTCTTTAGACATTGGGGATGCCCTTCAGTGCATTCTGGACATACTCGGTGGTCAGGATCTTCTTGACAGTGCCTTCCACATCCAGCCGTTCGGTGTTATGGCTGGTGTAGGACTCGTCTGCCATGGTATGTACCTCGCCCTTGACCACGAACTTGTCGTAGTTCAGGTCACGGTTGTCAGCGGCAACACGGAAGTAGTGACCCATGTCCTGACTGCGCAAACGCTCCTCACGGGTCATCAGAGTCTCGAACAGCTTCTCGCCGTGACGAGTGCCGATGATGTTCGTACCAGTATCACCGAAGAGCTGCTGAACAGCCTTGGCCAGATCGCCGATGGTAGAAGCGTCAGCTTTCTGGATGAACAGATCGCCGGGGTTGGCGTGCTGGAAGGCGAACATAACCAGGTCCACAGCCTCGTCCAGATTCATCAGGAAACGAGTCATGTTGGGATCGGTGATAGTGATGGGATTGCCGGCCTTGATCTGGTCGATGAACAGCGGGATGACAGAGCCACGGCTGCACATGACGTTGCCGTAACGGGTGCAGCAGATCGTGGTGCCGCCACGTTCCGCAGCCACACGGGCGTTGGCGTAGATGACATGCTCCATCATGGCCTTGGAGATGCCCATGGCATTGATAGGATAGGCAGCCTTGTCAGTGGACAGACAAACCACTCGCTTTACACCGGCATCAATGGCGGCGTGCAGCACGTTGTCCGTGCCGATGATATTGGTCTGGACAGCCTGCATGGGGAAGAACTCGCAGGAAGGAACCTGCTTCAGAGCAGCAGCGTGGAAAATGTAATCGACACCAGGCATTGCGTCACGGATGGACTGCGGGTTGCGGACATCGCCGATGTAGAATTTGACCTTTTTAGCCGTGTCAGGATGCTTAGCCTGAAGCTCATGGCGCATATCGTCCTGCTTCTTCTCATCACGAGAGAAGATGCGGATCTCCTTCAAATCGGAATCCAGAAAATGCTTCAAAACGGTGGAACCAAAGGAACCAGTACCACCAGTAATCATAAGAGTTGCGTTATCAAATGCAGACATTTTAAATTATTCTCCTTTGCTATTTAACCAAAACAGATATTATCAATTTGCGTTGTCAATTTGCAGTTACATCAGCTTCAATTGATTTCGCATAAACCATGCTATTAACAGACATTTCCATATTGTCTAAGAAGAATTCTTCTGTGTGGCACACTATCTCCTTACTCTTTATTTTTTCTATTGCACGTCTGAGGCCTTTATCATCCGAGCAATCGACAATTGGGCAATTTGTTTCTCTTTTCACCCTTTGTGCAAACAGTGATTCCGTCCCAATACAGAGAATTAGAGGTGTATGGACAGCCATACACGTTGCTGTCTTACTTGGCAGTGCTGTACGATAGATATTTTGCGCAAGTGGTATGATGTTAACATCCGCACAGGCATACAGGGCAGGTGCTTTATCAACGGGTTGCATCGGCCAAAAATCCACATTATTTAAATCGCTTGCTTTTTCAATAAGCTTCTGCTTGTATGCGCCGTCCCCAAAAATATGAAACAAAACATCTGGGTCTTCTGATTTACGCGCCGCCTCAATTACAACTTCAACATTCTGCATGATTCCTATATTTCCCGCATATACTACATTGAATTTGTTCTGGGGCAGCAGCTTCCGAATATCACTGTCCATGGACAAACTTCTTTCAAACGGTTTATCCTGATAGCTCCAATTATATACTACTTTAATTTTACTCCCATTAACTCCATTACTTTCCAGTTCAGTCTTTATATCCTCAGAAATTGTAATAATCTCTGCCGCTTTATCGTAGGCATATTTTTGCGTTCTTGAAAAAAATATATAAGGCAAACTATTCTTTTTGATTTTTCCGCTATACACCGCATTTTCCGGGAACATATCCTGAACATTAAAAACAGTGCGAACAGTTTTCATTCGTTTTTTTAAAACCCACATCTGAAAGCCCGCAACATTTGATGACTGTAAAAAAACTCTATCATAGTTCTTATTTTGTTTTATCCATTCATCGCATTTTTTCACATAACTTAAATCAGATAAGTATCGACTTACTAGATTGCCATGTGCTACAGCAGTCATAGGAATTTTTGTTGTTGTAACTCCTAGATTTTCAAGTTTAGGGTAGAGTCCCTCAATTTCTCCACCTGTATCTTTTTGGAGAATGTGAACCGTGTGTCCTCTCTTGTATAGAGCCTCTATCATCGCAGTAAGTAAGTGCTCTGATGGCGTTCTTCGATCCAAGCCTATACTAAGCCAAAATAAAATTCTCATGCTATTTCTCCATTATGATAGCACAGCTTTAAGCCATTCTGTCATCTTTTCCTTTTCTGCATCAATTAATTCCATATCCAATTTGACAGGTTTTTTTGTTATTTCACCTGCTCCAACTCTCTCGAGCAGACCCACCCGATTAGTCTTCACAAAGAGCATTGCAGAATGACCGTATGCAAGTGTTACCGCACAGGAATGCACTCTATCGGACAAGGTTAATTGAGAATTTGCATACAGATTAATATAGCCGTAAGGGATATCTGCACAGAAGGAGTTTTTATATGCGTAAATTTTGCTTCTAAAATGCGGGTGGAATCTCTGATCCGTTCTTATCAGCTTATACCGACCGATTTCGTTTTCACGTTTCGGTGCTGGCAGAAGACTTCGAACATAAATCAATGCATCTGTAAACCGATCTGTTTTTGATGCAACCGTAGAAGGTGAATTAACGAAAATCCTTTGATTTTCAAATTCAAATTCATGGGTGTGTTTACGGCTAGAATCATCGACCCAGATTTCTGGCTCAATAATTTTATCAAAATTGGAAATCCAGTACGGCTGCCCAAAATCAATCTTGCAGGGAGCATAGTAATCCGGGGTAAAGAAGGAGAAGCAAATTCCATCATACGCATTGGTTGCGTATTTCCCAAACGCCTCATAGGTTTCATGTTCTCTAGACGAAAAAACAAACGGAGGAGACTGCTTAAAGAATTCTTCAACTTCACATCTGGCAGTAGCATCAAGCTTCATAGTGCCAGCACTCAAAATCATATAACCAACACCACGTTCTTTGAGTTCCAACAGGATATCTTTCCACAGCGGGAGGAAATACTTAGAAATCACAGGGCCGGCAAGCACAACATAATCCACATCGAGCTTTGCGATGTACTCAAGCTGATTCTTATGAGGATACAGCCGCTTTCCGTAACTTGTTGTGTAAGTTTGATAATCTGAAACGACTGTCACATTCTCTGCGCCCAGAATTTTCTTAAGCACATACTCCACACCCAAGCTAAAAAAGCCGTTTCCGATATTCGTGCACCAGAATCCAGTGCAATACGCCACCTTCATATCTTTGTACTCCTCATCAATGAAATATTATCAACCACAAAACAGCCCAGACTCATCTCAAAGAGTCTGAGCCGTTTATTCCTTATAAAGCTCTACTAATCGTCCTCAGCAGTGTGAGTCACACTGCCGCTATGTCTTGTACCGCTACAATAAACGGTAACCCCTGCCTTTAGTCCTGGTTCCACTCATCCATGCTACGGTAGCGCCCCTGCTTATGCCGGATTACACCACAGGAATGAGCATTTCTGCGACCATGTGTTTATCATCATCTTGCTCACATCCGCCCTTTATCTCCAAGACCGGGATGAAATCGCAGATGATGTTATCATCACCAAGCCCCGAAACCGCTGTGTGAAAGTCACCACAGTGTCGGTAATATCATCACAGTGCCATCTGGCATAAACCCACGAGCTACGGTCGCATCCATACAAGTGCTTTTTCGGATCATAAAAGCCTCAATTCACACTCGTTCTGCCCTCTCTCACGCCCATGTTTTCGGTATTTTGCACTATCATGAGTGCTGTATCGCCACAATGCAGGGCAATTTGCCGGATTTTCAGCTTAACGCTACTGCAAGAGCTGCATTTGTACCTGATTCCGCTCTGGAATTTCTTCCAATATTTAGCAGTCGAAATGTACGAAAATGTCGATATTTAGTTGTTTTCCACACTCATAGCAGTGGTTTGACCCTCGGAAATTCCCTCGGTGCTTTCAGGCATAAACAGGATTTTCACTGTTGCAAACATGATTTTCAAATCTTCGACAATGCTCGGATGCGCTATGTACATCAAATCCATAGTCAGCTTGTCGTAAGGAGTAGTATTGTACTTGCCATAAACCTGTGCATAACCAGTCAGGCCAGCCTTAGCCTGCAGGCGCAGGGAGAATTCCGGCATTTCCTCACAGTACTGAGCTGCAATCTCAGGGCGCTCCGGACGGGGGCCGACGATGCTCAAGTCACCCTTCAAGATATTTATAAGCTGCGGCAATTCATCAACGCGGCAAGCACGAATGATTTTGCCAACGGGCGTGATGCGGTCATCGTTTTCGCCGCTGGAAAGACGGGCGACGCCGTCCTTTTCAGCATCGACCCGCATGCTTCTGAATTTGAGAATACCGAATTCTTTGCCATCCTTCGTTAAACGAATTTGCTTGTAAAATACTGGACCGTGATCCGTTGCTTTGATGGCAATAGCCGTCACAAGGAAGATCGGACTCAGAATCACAAGCGCAATAGCAGAAATGAAAATATCCAGCAGTCGTTTTACAAACAGATACTCCGGCTGAGGATTATACCGGCCAACACGAAGCATCGGCAGGTGGAACATATGCATGTGATGTGCACCGGACATAATGGTGTCACCGATGCGTGGTACTACAAATACAGTAATGTTGTTTTCTACACAGTATTTCAGAATAATATTCCGATCATGGCTGTGTATGCCGCTCAAAAACACTGTGCTGATGCCGTCCAGCATGGAAAGATTCTCGATGCACTCCCCCGCCATAGCTGTGGAAACCACTTTGTACTTGGCATCAAGACCGTACTTACCAATCAGCCGCTTCATACCGCGTCTGGTATCATAAATAACAGCTGTGGCTTGCGGCGGGAAGGTTTTAAAGTAGGCGTGGTGAGCGTTATAAGCCCAAATTGAGGCCATAATAACCTGACCCACAAGAGCTGCCACGCCAGGAAGAATGTTGGGCAGGTGCTTGGACAAAAGCCAGATCACGACATACATGATAAAATCGCTGACCGCAGCCGCCAAAAATTGCTCGTAGATAATTTCGGAGATACTCTGCATCGACATCAGAAAGGCGTCATAAACGCGTCCAAAGATGATGAACAGCACAAAGAACAGTGCCACGACCAGGTAATCGCCCATTGCATAGTACGGCGATGCAACGCGCTTAGCATAGTATAGATACCAGCACATTGCAAATGGTATCGTCACAAGCACAGCATCTAACAGCTTTATCATCCGCAAAATCAAGTCATGCCTAAACCTTGTCATGTTCTTACTCCTCGTCCTTCTTTGCACATATTATTTTCAATACTGCAACTGAAATCAGGGAAAGCAGTTTTGAGCAGCAAAAGGCATTCCCACAAATTACTCATAAAAAATCCTTAGCACAATTCAGCAGTCTACCAACGCAATATTTTGCCAGTATATTCATTGATATAATAGCACACAATTCGACATTTATCAACAAATCGGATTCACTTTAATTACACAAGTACACAAATTCAGCATATTTTACAAATAGACTCTTGTTCATAAGGTAAATGATGCTAAAATTCGATAGATTATTATATGTAGCAGTCAATTTGTACACGATTCATATTTCGCTTAAAACGCAACCGAGTCAAATAAAAACAGATTGCTACGCTTTCATCAATCTGTTTTCATTTGACTCAATATTAACTGCTAACGCTCGGATCATCACCTGTGTCCGAACTTCTTCCGCTTATTCGACGGGTGTTTTTCCTTGTTCAATTCACGCTGATACGCATCTTCAGAACTGAAGCCAAAGATTCCTTCTGAGACCCGTTCAACCAGTGCCGTAAACATCTCGTAATCGCGCAAGTAGTTATTCCTTGCCTTGTCATCCATTACCTTAAAAAACCTCGCCATCAAACTCATGTATGCGTTATAGTCGCCATTCTGCGCAGCCTTGAGCAGGCATTCAAACCGCCTTGCAGATGGAGTCCACAGTTCTTCCCTTTTCATCTCAAACCAGCTTCTTTCTCAATTCTCTTGCAATTTTTCTTCGTGCCTTAGAAATCGTGTTGGGTCTAACCTTAAGCTTCCTCGCCACAACCTCTATAGGATAATCAAAATAAGTACGAATAATCATTAGCTCTCTGGGTGAGAGCCTTTCCAATTCCTGCTTCAATGATAACAGAAGCTCTACTCGAGCGAATTCATCTTCCGCACGAACATCAATGACATCAGCCACATCATCAATATTGATAATAATCGGCTGATTTGCATTACTAGCAAGTCGCCTTTTCCCCTTGTTCCTATATCCAAGGAGACGTTTCTCTGACCTGTATTTAATTTCCTCTTTGTCTAACAAATCAAGGATATGGCTGTTGAACGAATTACTAAGCCAGTTTTTTTCTATCGTCTGGTTAAGCTGATTATAATTGGCCCATAAACGAAGTGTGCGCCAAAGTTCATACATTTCTAATTCAGTCATTTTGACCTCCTATTGCGATTTGAATTGTTTCGGTCAAATCACATCTAGGAGGTCCCCTGCTTCGAGCGCAACTAAGCAGTTTCACCACAAAATCACCTATCCCCTCAGTTACAATGGATTGCGTCGCTTAGGTGATTTGGGAATCGTAAATATAAATTTCACAATTCCCGCATGTGGTTTATAAAGAAGGCCACCAGAGAAGCCAAAAAAGACTTCTTAGGTGGCCATCATACTGACTGTATTTAATTTACTATCCGCATCCAGTTGAATGATTCGTATCATACTACATTTATCCGTATTAGTTATAATACAACCTTCAAACAAACCATTTCAACGTGTTTTCACTCTTTTTTTGTTGAAATTCCAATTGAATTATATGCCGGTATAGTTTTCAAGCTTTTATTCCCGCACTCATTTTATCGACGCAATCAATTATACTTGATGGATAATGTGAACAAGCCACAATTGGAAAGCCGAACAGAACATGCTGGATAGCTCTTGCAAAAACGAAGAAAAGCACGAACACTTCATGTCTCCTTCGGTACAAGAAGTTCGTGATTTTGTAAGCGCATAATAGGTTCTTCTATTCGCAATATTACTTTCTAACTACAAGGGCCTCTTTGCTTACTTCGGTAAGCAAAGAGGCCGCACATTCTGATATTGTCAAGTATTTAGAAGAAAAAATCCCTCTATACCAATTTCTGTGTTGGTGTAGAGGGTTGACATTCTAATGCAAAACGCATGCTGTTTGTAACTCCAGCTTTCGATTATCCTTACATCTTGATAATAGAAATGAGCCCTCGGATTTCTCCGAGGGCTCTTGCTTTTTAGTGTGTATTTGCTTTGTTTGTGAACTGCTTTGTGTTTGCTTTACGAGTGGTCAGGGTAAATCATAGCCTTCAACACCAAGGTTGTTATAAACACTGTGTTGTTCCCTGAACTGTGCAAATGCGCTTGCGGCATCCACAGTATCACCATTCTGAATTTCCTTGATGCCCACCTGCAAGGTTGCATGGAGTTGGTCATCGGTCATGGTGTCAGCGTTCAAAGCCGCAGGAGCCTTCGGAAGGGACAGCGAGAAAGGAATACCGCCAGTCATGATGATCTGGCGCAGGTACATATCAATGGGCGTTGCCATTGGGATACCGAGCTGCTTCAGCACATCTTCGGCCTGCTGCTTGATAGTAGGGTTGACGCGAAGGTTAAGTGTCATCGTTTTTTCCATGGTTATCGCCTCAACTTTATTGTAACGCATTTTGCGTTACTTTGCGATAGTATCCATTAGCTTCTGCAGGTTGCACAGAATTTGCTAAAATTTTTGGCACTTGCCCAGACGGGCATCGTTCACCCCTTTATTTTAACACCTTATTCAGAAATTCCTGATAGCTATCTCGACGGCGTACAAATAGGATACACCGTAAACTGATTTAAAAGGCTCACAGCTTACTTGCCGCTGCCGTTCAGACGCGGGATGGTCTCAGTCTTCGTTTCATTGCAAACTGTGCAGGTATAGGTCTTGACGCCATCTTTTTCAGCCGTAGGTTCAGTAGTTACGACACCGTTATCCCAAGTATGGTCTTTTTTGGGCGTGAAATCGAAAGTGCTACTCACATCACCGCAGACGGTGCAATAGATTTCGGTGCGACCCTCTTCCTTGCAGGTAGGCTCAATGACACGCATGGCGGCATGGTGACCGGTGGAGTGTACAATGTTGTCCTTGTAGGAGAGGCTGTCATCCTGATTGCACTTGTGCATCGTGTAGCCGTCCTCGGTGCAAGTCGGCTGGACAACGGTAACGGTGAAGGTGTACTTGGTGGGCAGGACCTTTTCGGTCTTGGTCGCATCGCAGTTCTTGCAATGCAGAGTCTTGACGCCATACTCATCATAGGTAGGCGGGGTAGTGATGACGCCTTCGTTCCAGACATGACCCGTGCCACCGTAGGAGTAAGTCATGGTATGAGAAGCGTCGCGCTTGCAGTGCATCAGCATAGTGCCCTGTTCGGTGCAGGTAGCCTTTTTCAGACACTCGGCATTTGCAAAGTCCCAATCATGGCTGCCGATAGCTGGCACAGGCTT
>ULWS01005279.1_pt1 | contig 67430 bp, 68 predicted proteins | sample 1960591 | NCBI WGS metagenome assembly ULWS01 (sample SAMEA4835818, study PRJEB28245) | human gut metagenome | biome: gut microbiome; material: fecal sample | place: Denmark | collected 2008
CTGCTTCTTCTCTAGTATTGTATAATACAGAAAGATTGTTAGTTATAACGTATTTTGTTACTGCCATTGTTGTAAAGTTTTTAATCGTTATTACTTGAATCTTCTCCACAAATTGCGTCAATCAGAGCATCTGTGAAATCGTCTTCGATGTAGTCCATAAATATATAGTATTATTGTCAACTCAAACAAAAGGTGAGTATGCATATCTATCACAGACCTACATACTCTTAATAATATTCATTTTACACATTTAAACGGTCTGAACTACGTACTTTAGTACTTTATATCTCGTCCCACTCCAAGTGGAGATTTGTTCAAGCAAATAATAGCCTACTGCTTCCTCAAACAGAGGATTTGTCAGTTTATACATTATACCATTATTTGCATGAATTGCATCGTTCCGATTACGTCCAAATACAGTTCTTAGTTTTGATTTCTTCGCTTTCATTTCACTATTCAGCTAACTACATACTAATGAATACATCTGAATGCATGATAAAAAGAAAGACACAAAATAGACTTTCTAAATGTGCCTTTCAATAAGAAGTACTTTGTTATTCTTTGCAATATGCAATAACATTTACGTTCACTTGTGAGCCGTCCCTAGCGACGCTCTCAAACGTTTCTATCGCCTTTGCAGTTACCTCTGTGCCCTGTAAATCGGCAAGACATTCCGCTATTGTCTTATTTTCAAACATATTGAAAATACATTTGCCTTTGTCTGCCTCTGGGAGAATGTCAACCGGTGTAATACGCTTGTTGTTTTCACGGTCGTTGAAAGACCGGAACAAAGAATTGATAGACACGTTTCTTGCCGTTCCGTTAACCTCTACGGCAACTTGAAAGAATGTATTACCGTTTACAAGTCCCTTTGTGATTGTTCCGTTAAATTCGTTAATTTCAGCGGGAAACTTCAATTTGTCGCCTACCTTGATAGAATCAGGATTCACACCTAAACGGTTCAAAGCTGCTGCAATTTCGTTCTTGCTTGCTTTCGGTAACTTCTTGTTAACTTCTTGTAATTCTGCTAAATTCATAGTTTAATAATTTATTAGTGAAACAATATAGAACGGGCTTATTTACCCGTTCTTGATTTAATTTTATACGTTTGCAATTAGTTCTTTATATTCTGACATTGTGATATAACAACCTGTGAGATTAACACGAACTAAACCGTTTGATAAAATAGTGTACATAAGCTAATAATTTTAAAATGAATATTATAAAGCAAAACCAAATGATATAAATCTTTTGATTTTCTCCAAACATGGGTGAGGGGTGTGAAGGGTAACACGCCTGTCGTATCCGCAATATACACAAATCTTGCAATATTCACCTAGCATCCGAGTTGGCAATATATAATATGATAACCCACTCCCGGGGTGGGAGGGGGTGTGATTTTGAGCACCCGTACTTGTGAGTTGGCAATATATATTAATTTCTATTCATCTTACTAATTGCAAGCAAGCCCCGAAGGGGCGCAGATTGCCACAGCACGTCATGAAGTTCCGAGTTGGCAATATACTTAATATTAACTGTGAATTTGAGTTGGCAATATATAATATATATTAATAATTATATTACCATTTGGTAATATTGAAATATATAACTAATTTTGTATTGTCAAATTAAATAGTAATATATTTGCGAACTTAAATCAGAATTATTAACAATAACTAAAATTTATACCAATGGCTAAAGAAGTTAAAGACTTAACAAGTAAAGAAGTAGATGAAGTAAAAATATTAAAGACTAGTTTGTCAGAATGTCCAGTAAATACTGATTTAGGATGTAATGAATCAAAGGCAACTAACTGGGTGAAGTTAGACAATAAAACAACAGATGTAAAATTAGAATTATTAAATAAATTGCAAGACGGACTAGCTAATGGAGCTGGTATTGAATATTTAATGCAACTATCTTGCATTTATAATAACATTTGCTAATAATGAGACATATTGATAGAATTAATAAGCAGTATGAAGAGAAGGAAGTTAAATTGCTATATGATAAAGCTGTAGCGTTAATGAGTCTTCTTAGTGATGAGGAATATGAACAAGTAATTACAGATAATACAGATATATTTAAATTAGCATCTCATCCCGAGAGGGGTGAGTTCTATTTACAAGATAAGCACAACTTAGCCCAGATTGTAGACATATTTAGTAAATTCATTAAAACTAAAGGCCTATCTAAGGACGAATTTAAAATAATGACTCTAGATGAAGTTAAAGAGTATATGGTTGATGTTATTAATGATATCACATCATTCGAACCAGATGAGCTATTCACGATAGTAAAGAACTTAGAGAAACTTCAATGAAACTAGAACAGATACCAGGTGATTATGATAATGTAGACCAGAGAGCTCTAGAATTATTAAAGACTAATGACTATGAATTAGCAGAGTATATGAGGGATTATATAAAGGAATTATATGCTAACTCTATATTAGAAACCTTAAGGATGAAATACTTCATACACTCAAACATAGAGACTCTATAAGTGGTGAGGAGCTACTACAAATACTAAATAAGGTAGCTCCATGGGATATGGAATATGATGGCAGATGGCAAACTAGAGACTATTTAGCAAGAGCAAAGGCTAATCAATGATAACACAAGAAGTAGAATTAGTAGAAGAAGCATTGTATAGGAATGCATACATATATCCAGGCTGGAAGTATTGCCTACCTGGATTACTAAAGACAATATATTTATGACAGGAGAAGAAATTATAGTAACATTTAAAGAGCCTTGGTATAATGATTATACCAGACGATTATACACTCAATTGTCTGAACAAATGATTAGAGAAGAGATTGAGAGAGTGCATAAAGAACCAATCATTACTAATGCTGCATTTGATATAGCAGTAGACAAGGCTTTCCTAGAGTTATTACATGACAACAAAGATTTAGTTAATATTACAGAACGATACAAGAATCATGAGTAGAATAGTAACACAAAGTAAATTAAACGAATTAACAGGTAAGAATATAGATTACGGGAAGGGGGGGAGTATTGTCCTTACTACCAAACCATAGTTAGTCTCTGGGGTAGCGTAGTTGCGTCTAGTAACTACCAGCCAAATCAATTAGTTAAAGAAGAAGATATAGTTGTAGACAAAGACCTATTCCTTATTAATGCGGAGACAGGTAGTTTATACTTTGCTGGCGGTGGTACCTATGCTCAAATTCCAGCTATAGACGGCCATGAGGATTTTGCATACATAGCTGGAGGAGGTGAAGCAATTGGAGCATTGTCTATGCTTGGAGGATTGTATGTAGTTAATCAGTCTACCAAACAGTGGGAATTAAAATACAAAGATACTGTAAGAGCTTATAGTTATGCTCACTTGGCTAGGTTCTCTACTGGCTGGGTATTTTATAAGGGAGCAGGAGGAGACGGTAAGAACTATGTTATTATAGTGTATGATGACGGTACAGTAAAGGAGCGTAGTGTTATAGGCCCAGTCAGTAGCATATCAACTGGGCCTTATGATCACTGCTGTGTTGGGGCATATCAGGGAGGAGCTAAAATATATACCTTCTCGGCTACATCTGTACCAGATTCTCTTACTTATTATGCTCTTGGAGCGTTTACACCAAGTGCAGTAATACAAGGGTTTCATTTTTCGCCAAGAAGTGTAGTATATGGCACTACAAATAATTATACATACGTTAGTACTAACTCAACTGGAACTCAATGGACTGTTGCAACCACTAGACCACAACTAACTGCTTTGACTAAAGGTTTGTATGCAAATGAAGCTGGGACTAATACATTTATGCTTATAGGAAATAATATGAAGAGTGTGTCTACAGATAGGGGTAATAATTGGACTACATCTACACTAGGTGAATATACTCTTACTGATTTAATATATGTAGATTCAAATTGGTATGCAATTGGTTCGAATGGAACTAAAAGACTCCTATTGCAGAATACAGCTTCTACATTTGACCAAAGTAATAAAATACTTGACTTGCCTGACTATTCTAGACAAGTAATTAAAATTAATACATAACAGGTTGATATAATAAAGCCCGAGCCTAGTAATTAAACTAAGTTCGGGCTTTGTTGTTTATAATAAGATTCCGTCTCGGTAAGTGAGAATACGTCAGAGCACACTGTCGTAGACCACCAAGACGAAGATGTAAAAACTATCTTAGGCTTTGTGCCTAGCATCTACTGGCTGGTATCAATTTTATTATATAGCTGTAGTGTCTATAGAGAATGTCACGTACCACCAATATAAATCATCTGCATTATCTATCCCAACTTCCAGTAGCTGTGACCAATTTACTCCTTTATATTTCCTTAAGTTTTTAAGCACATTTAGAACATCTTCCATAGAATTAATAATACATCCTTCAGTTCCATTGCTTATTGTCATATAAACTTGTAATTTAGATTTACCTCTAGGAATAACAGCAAATGTTTCATAATGGTCTTTTATATTCAAAATAATATCTTCTATATATCCTAGAACATTATCTTGTAAAGATTTACCAGTAAGGTTACACATTCTTAAGCCTTTGGGAGTTCTTTCATAATATAAATTCTTTAAAGCTCCAAATGTATCATACCAAGTGCCAGAGTTAAACAGTTTAATTACTTGTTTACGCTCCTCCTCGTTATAAGGACTCCACCTATTCCCAAATCCTCTACTGGTTCTATCATTATATGTTTCTGTTCCTGATTGTACTATATAGTCAATAATAGTGTCCAAATTAGATTCTACTATTTCGTTAGCGTAGTCTAAGGGATACTTTCCGTCAACTACTTTAGTAGTATCAGCCTCAAGAATGAGATATTCTTCATGCGAGAACAATAGCTCTCTGGTTTCGGAAGTAGAGAATATGCAGGCATTTGTGTCAAATAGAAAGCTGTCAGCCTGATGTTTTACTCCTGTTAGACAGTCAATACAGAATTGTTTTATCTTATCTCTTTGTGCCTTTAATGATGCTATATCATTACAATTGAACTGTAAATTTATAGATTGCATATCAAAGTCCTTGTCACCATATACACCTATTCCAGATTCTTTATGCTGAACATACACATAATACATTAGCCTATATTGATTGTCTCCTACACAAACATCTAGCTCATGCATACTAATATCATAATCTGGATTTAATTCCCTAATTTCATTTAGCCTATCATTCTCCATAACTCATTAATTACATACAAGTGTGAATTAATACATCTCCCTCACTATATTCTCCTAGATAGTTATCATTAAAGATTGCACAGATGATTTGGTTTGCTTGTTCCTCTGTTATCAAATTGTTCTCTAGTAATTTGCCTACTAGGACAGGTACTATCTCCTCCACTTCATCAACATTAATTAATCGCTTCCCATTCTTCTTCTAATGTGTTATATAATTTAATAAAATCTCCTCCTTTATATTCACATATACATTCATTATCCTTATTAAAGATAGTAAGCATGTGCATATCCTTAGATTGTCCATTGTCTACATAAGAATACATCCCGTGTACCAATACGTATTCGGGATGTTTCTCATTCCAGTTATTTACAAGTTCCTTCATCGTTAAGTGTTATTCCATTACTAGCATAAGATATAAATGTACCTGTGTCATATGGTCTCCAGCCACTATCATCTCTACGTATAGTAGTTGTTGTCTGTCCTACATTAAATTGTGGAATCTCTACTATATTATCAAGAACTCTAAATAAGTCCTCTATTGATAAGTTTGGAAGTATCTGATGTAAATTCTCTAATGTCCTTCTAACATCAATCATAATAGTATATTTTAGCAAATTGTACACCACCTATACTAATATTAGGCAGTAATACTTCATATAGTTCTGTAGATTCAAATGTATCTTTATATTCTCTAGGAACTAACAGAGTGTCAACATGATGTCCTCTAGATATTCTAGCTAGATAGGAAATCCTACTGTCATCAAAGTCTGTAAGTTCCAACATAATGGCATTATGATGCCTAGGACAATTTCCACTAAGTATTATCATAATTACTTCTCCTGTAGTAAGATTCTCATCTCTTCCTTCCAGTTCTTATACCACTGTTCATTAATAAGGTCTTCCGATTCAATTAATTCAATCAAATCTTTAGTGCCATTATGAATTTGGCTACATAAATACTGTGCTAATTGGTTCTTTAATTCATCCATAATTATTAGTCTTTAGTTTTAACATAAAGTTGGCAATGGCAAGTCCCTTCTTCCATTTCCCTAAACTCTTTACACATACATACTGTATTTTCATCTCTTACTAAGGAGCATGGGCAGTACTTCTTACCATACTTCTCTTTATTCCTTTTAAGTCCTGCTAAGACTGTCTCTTTTATTTCTTTATTATCAGTTACTTTAATCATTGCGCTGACGCTGTATACAGTTCTATGTTTAGGTCTATTTCCCCACCAGTAAATCTAAATACTCTACCAGAATTATTCATTTTGACCCACCTTCCAGATGAAGGGAATGTTACTCCTTCTGCCCAATTCTCAGATTGAGAATCTACTGCTAATGTAATTTGAGACACTTGCCTAAGCATCATGTATCCCTCAAAACGTATCCAAACAGGTGTATTATATGGGTCTTGGTTAGAAAGTGCTAATTTCTCTAAGTAATATTTAAGAGGCTTTGCTAAAGTCTTAGTGTACGTTTGTTCTCCTTGCTCTGATCTTGGAGTAATTGTAAAGTACATAGTATTGTCAGAATACTTAAATGGCTCTCCATCCACTGAACTCTCATTAACAAATGAGAAACGTACTCTAAATTGCTGTATATTATTAATTGGCATACCCTGCCAACCATAATGAAGGATTACATTTGGAGCAGTTATAGCTGCCTCTATACCTTCTAACTCCACTAACTGATTATCAGTATAACTAAATCCACTTTTAATCTGACATCCTAATTCAAGTGCTCTAGCTTTAGTACAGCACTTATTATCAATTACCGAGAGAGTCCCCCCCCATAGTCTTAGCTTCTAATTCTGTTGCTATTTTACTCATGTTGTTAATTCTTTTACATTGCAAATTTACTACATCTAAATATACTATCCAAGTGATATTAGTTAATAGATGTTAGCCTAAAGTTAATTGTTCTTATTCTTAAATTTAGCGTTAGATACCCTAATAATGTCTTTATTGTAAGCAGCTTCTGGGTCAAAGATGACTGGTTTACCGTTAAGCATACCTACATTCTCTGTAGTAATGTCTCCGACTGTAATTTTAGAGTTCTTATAGGACGAATCATTAATCCTAGTCCATCCTTTAGACTCAAATATCTTTGCTAACTCGTCAAGCACATTCTCATTAGTAACTGGCAATACTATATTACCTCTCTTATCATAACCTCCCATATATTTAATAGGTTGTGCAGGTTCTTGATATTTAATAATACCACCTGCTTTGAAACTATTATACACACCTCTTAATGAATTGGCATACTCCTTAGCTTCTGCATATCTTCTCTTACCTTTATTAGAACCAGTAAGCTTAGCTACAAACTTATTAATATCATCATTCTCATCAAAGTCATATAGTCTCTTTAAGAATTGTATCTTATCTGCTGCATACTCATCCATAGAATTATAAGACCTAAACTTCTGCTTAATAGCTTCACCTTTAGCATTCTTATCATTACCAGTTACATAATCACCTTTCCATGAACTACCAGTAGTTAAATTACCAAAGTTGTACTTACCTTGTGCAGACTTACCCCAATTAGATTCTAATGTGTCTTGTGCTAATAGCATTCTAATTGCATTATCATTAGTAATACCTGCCTTCTTATAGGCATTAATAAGTTCTGTAGTCCATTGCTTTCTGTTAGTATATGGACTCTTCCAAGTTGAGTTGGCAGTAACAGGTTTATCGGTAACAGGTTTACTAGCTACTGGCTTATTAATTACTGGCTCTGCTGTAGGATTATTAGCTACTACATCAGTTTCTTCAGTATCTCTTACTGGTACTACTAAAGCTTCTGGTTTATCGTAAGTTGTATTATAATTATACTCACTAAATGGATTAATAGGATTAGTAATATCAGTGTAATCTATTGTAGGATTACTTACTGGATTATAACTAACAAATCTCATTCCTTGTTGAGCTTTCTTGATTCGCTTCTTATAGGTTGGACGACTTGATTTGATGAACTTCTTACGCATGTCCCTTTTACCGTTAATCTCTTCTTGTTTCTTTAACAGAGGGGACTTCTTAAAATCAAATCTTCCACCATGTGCCATAGTTACCAATTCCGGATTTCTAACAGACTTACCTTCAATCCATATAGGATTAGATTGCTGCAATATGAAAGGACGACCTACTTTATCCATTAATGCAGCTTGTTTAATAAGCCTAACTTGGTTAGCAGTATTAGGAGAATCATTCCACCTCTTAGCATAGTCAGCAGGATTAAATTTCCACATATCTTGAGAAGTCTGTCTTAATTTACCTTTGTTCATTTGAAACTTAACCAAGTGTCCGGCAACGTCATCAATAGGACCTATATAATCAGTTCCTGGCTGCCTAAAGGTCATGAACTCTTTATCTCCCATACGCATTACTGGTTCAGTCTCCTTACCAACAACCTTGCTGATTGGATTCTTTCCAGCATAATCAGTAAACTTTGTAACATTCTCAAACTTAAGAGGTCTACCAGAGGGTACTACTGCACTCATTTCGTATCTTCTGTTATGAACTCCAGGATAAAGCTGCTCATATCTATCCCCATGACTAAATCTTCTCCTTGCTTCATTACGGCTAATAGGTTTGATATTACTAGTAGCTTTATTAAAGAACATTCTTTTAACTACTGGATTCTCATCAAATATATATTTAGCTAATAGATTCCTACCTTCTAAATTTCCTCCACCTAGTATTGAAGAACCTGTGTAGTCGGCTGGCATTGTTTTTATATCTTGCAAACTTACTGATGCATTACCGTTAGTTCTCTTGGCAGCTTTATAAGCAGCCACTTTTAATGGTAATTTCTCTACCTTAGATAGAAATGGAGTAATTCTGTTAGCTGTTGCCATTGCTATATTAGAAGGAGTCCTTGCTTCCTTATTAAATATCCAATGATTCTTGTTAATAGGATTCCAAGCTCCTGGATTAGTATAAACTCCAATTTCAGACGGAATGCCAGTCTTATCTTCTAACCAATTACCCCAGCCCCCGGTAAGCTTATCCACAGTCATATTACCTAAAGCTCCTCCTACAGCAGCGGCTGGAGTTGTTACTAATGCAGCACCAGCTGCTGAAGGAAGTATAGTTCTTTCTATTCCAACTAGAGGATTAGTCTCATTGGACATAGAAGCCCTGAATCTGGCTTTAGCTCCTTTAATAGGATGCCAATAGTCTCTATTTCTTTCAGCAGCTGACCTGGTATCATTAGAAGGTTCTCCACCTAAATCTACAATGGAATACTGTTTAGGTTTAGCTTTAATAGGTTCATGAATTTCTGGCCTAACTACTTTAGTATTATCGGACTCTATGGTGTTTCCTTGTTGTAGTTTAGGTATTACTTTCATTATTTATTCGATTTATCGTTATTGGTGAATCTCTTCCATATTCCTGTTACTGAATCTATGCCAAGCAATCCCATACAACACAACAGGACTGTGTCTATCATTAATGGGGCTTGAATTACGTTTACTGCACAGTATATTAACACTCCCAAGCAGACAAACCACCCTACTACTCCGCAGAGTCTCTTAGATGATATGCCAGAGTGGGATGTGAATACTTGCTTTAAGAATGTTACAAACTTCATTATATAATTACATTTATAGAAATATTAGCTGTGTCACCTCCTATATATGCCTGATTTATTGGTATTTCAGTAGTTACCCCCAGATTGGCATACTGCGTTATTTGTTACACTATCTGCATCTACAGTCACCCTGTATGTACTGAAATATCCAGTGAACAATAATTTAGAGACATTAGTTAAATCAGTTGGTAAATTAAAGTGGAAGTTTCTGTCAAAGAAAGTTGCCCCTTGATAGTCTAGAGTTCCAGACCTAGGAATTGTTACAAACCCATCTAGAACTCCATCTATGTAAACATCTGCTACAAAGTCATAGGATTTAGACATAAGCCCAGAGTTAGTTATTGAAACATGTATATTGAAGTCATACTGGAATGTTGACAACTGTATATCCTCTTCCTTAACTAACTGATTATTAGCGTAACTATCGTTAGTTTCAAGTCCGAAGAACTCTACTCTATCTCTAGTGGCACACTTGGTTGGAGTATTTGTACCTCCACCAGCTAAATTAATTAAATATTGTTCTGTTGCAATTTTATTTGTCATTTTAAATACTTGCTATGTATTGTTTATACACATAACGGCAAGTAGATCCTGTACTGGTATATTCTGATTAGTTCCTATAATAAGTCTATCTGTTTCATAATTAGAATAGTGATTCATAGTCTTTACATTATTTGATAGGCATGCTACGTAAATATTACTTCCAATCACACTATTGCCAAACACAGCTACATTTCTTATAATACTTGTTATAGGGTATACCACCATAGATGAAGCAGGAATATCTGGTGTAGCCGATGTGCTTTGACCATGCATATTTATGATTGATATACCCACTGTAGTGTCTGTAGTAGTGTTATTAAAGAATACTAGGGTGCTGCCGCATAGTGAACCGTTTAATAAATCTATAGCGTCAGCAATATCCCCCGACGGTAGGTTATCATTGAACTGTTGCTTAGTAATGCATCTATTGTTCGCAACTCCGTCTAAGCTCAAGCCTTCTGCTCTAGCTTCAGCTGCTGTTACTAATTCATTAGTACTTTCCATTATTCTTGATATTCTCTTAAATTACCAATTGTTACTTCAAATTCATCTGATTTCATGTAGGGTGATACATCTGCATCTTTAGCAGCTTCGTTCAAACAGAACATGTCTGAAGGAAACGATAGTGCCTTTACCCTTATTTGCTTAAGTAGTCTGGAGTGTTTGGCTTTAGACCAAACCCAGACGTCAAATATAAAATTTCTCATACTGCGATTAATGTACTTTAATTCTTAAATGTTAAGAATTACTAAGTGTAGAAGCAATCCACTTTTGATTGGAGCCTTTGTTAAGGCTAAAGTGCTGTAAACCACCTGGACTTACATTTACGTATAATGTGAACACATTAGCTGTTGGAGTTCCGATTATTGTCACACTAATACATGTTGGCGCACCATAAGATACTCCATAATACAGTAACTGAAATGGGACCATGTCTGTCATATTAGACTTCACAATCTCCATTACAGCACTATCAGCACTGTTAACCTCTATACTACTACTTCTACCTGGATAAATCAAATCTTGTGTTGTTAAAACTAGGGTCTGAACCCCCCCCCCATAGACTTGAGTGCATCATTCACTTGTTTAGTGGTAGGGCATTTGTTGTCTTCATTTTGAATTAAAGCCATGATTGTTATTATTTAATAATTCTACGTTTAATTTGCACACCTCTCTTAGCTATTAGCATAGTATTACTTCTTTTGTTGTTAGCATTACTAGCGAAGGTATTATACAGTTTAGCTATCTCGTCATCACTAAGGGTATTAAACCCTGAAGGTATTTTAGCTCCCTTAGTTCTCATCTCCTGAATATCTGTACCTTTTAATTGCCTATTAGGGTCAATATAATAATTACCATTCGCATCTTTCATATTTACATTGGCTCCTCTAAATCCCCACGTGTCCGCATGTCTTTCATTAGGTTGGGAGCTGTACACTTGAGACTCTAATGGTGTAGAGGATTCATAATCCACTCTGTTATTAATACCAGGATTGGCCTTTAATATCTGCGGATTATTATCTCCAACCATGTGTCCAATACCTTCATGCTAAGACACATCGCTAAATCTTCCAGAGAATGGGAATGAAGGAGCATTGTATGTGTATTGCAATCCTGCTGGATATGCTGCTCCCTTATTTTGTCTCATAGCTACTTGGGCAGCTTGAGTCACATTACCAACCTTCCCTTTATATACATTTGGATTAGAATAGAACTTAGAAGGTTCTACATATTCTGCCCTGTTAATTTGGTCAGTAATGTTAGCAAGGTTAGATTCATTAACTTGAGATTGATACTTAGGCTGTTTAGCACGTTCTTTATACCATTCTATAGCAAAGTCTTTCATCCCTCTAGTTTGGGCTTGATATCTCTGGTCCTCTGGCAATTTATAATTCTCTTTAGGATTAGGTCTTGCTACAGCTCCCTGTTGTGCCCTAATAATCCCTCTTCCTTTAGTTGAGATTCTCATAATATCCATTTAAGCCAACCGTAGCTGAAAGTCTTCCTCTTATATTCTGGATGTTCAGCCGCGTATCTAGCTTCTCTTTCAAATGATATGTTTCTATAGGCAGTGTGAGCATTGCCACTAGCTAGTAATTTAATAAACCACTCTATTACATACCATAAATAGAAGAATACTATTCCCATTTCTAACATCTGTTTTGTGTGAGTCTTCTCATGTGTAACTGTAGCTTGAGTCATTCTCTTTATATAATCCTCACTTCTAGTAAACATAATAGCACAAATATTCATAAATGAATATCCTTTTACCGGAAGTAACGGATTGATAAAGAATAGCAATCCTTTAGATTTGTCGTACTTAAATTTCATAGTTAATGCTTCCATTTAGCGGCATTATCAACTATTGCAGAACACAGAATTAAAATAGTATCCATATCTAAATCTGACTTAAGTTGATTAACTGCCATACATACTAATTGTATATTATCTATAGTATAACCTTTTGAGGGCATTATCTGGTCAATGCTAACATTCGTATAGATTCGACCTTCTCCTAATTCATAAGTCATGTCTAATCCAGAAATTGCACACTTGCCATTTTGTGCCTTCCATACGGTTAGTAAATCTTCTTTAGTAATAGTGAAAGGTATAGATTTGTCTATAGCTCTGGATTTAGCTGCAAGCCAACGTGCTTGTAAAACCTTCTCTAGTTTAACGTCGTTATCATAAGTAGCTATAGCAGCTTTCCTTTGTTCTAGTTTACAGGAATTGCACCTACACTCCTTATTCTGACGTAAAGTGTATTTATCAGCCCTGCATAAGTAAACTCACTAGGCTCTTTATATTCTCCACATATGTGGCATAAGAGCTTCCCATCTTTCCATTCGGTATTCAATTTGATTCGGTCTTCACAATCCCTACATGTAGTGTGAAAGTTTAAGCCGTTTGTCTTGCGTGAATACTTTCCGAAGTTGCTTATATTCTTGTCTAGCAACCTCCCACATACGTCACATTGCTGTTGCAATCTTTCTCCTTTCTTCATGTTTACTTCTTAGACCAAGACGCCGCATTCCGTGCAAAATTAGCTCTCTTCTTCTGTAACGGAGTCGCATTAGGATTGTTAAGTACAGACCTAGCATGTTCTTGAACACTCTGTCCAGCTTTCTTAGCTGATGCCGTAAATTTGCCGCGATTCTTCTTCTTAATATGAATCTTGCTTCCATTTTTATCTTTCCTTACTAACTTACTACCACATCTAAACATGGGAACCTCTTCTAGGTCCGCATCATCGAGTAACTCTTTCAGAGCCTCATTAATTCTTGATAATTCCTCTGCGTTAAATTCCATAATTAAATTACATGTTAAATCACTTTTTTATTCACAAAGGTATTGCTAAATTTGCACATTATCAAACAAATCAGATGAATTAATGATTTAAGGTGTCAATGTAAATAAGTAATAAAGAAACTAAACTATTATTAATCTCTAACCTTTAAATCAGTAGATTAATGTTATCGGGCAAACTAAAAGAGGTGTACAGGTGGATTGACAGTTGGAGTTCTGGTGTTAAGACGATAGTCATTATAATGCTTGCATTCTTGATGGTAGAGCTTCATTTCTCTTCACACACTAAAGCTATTTTAGAAGATTATAGACAGGCAACTGTTACGGAGAAGGTATTAGCTGAGAAATATACAGAGATGATTACTCCACAAGTTAACGGGCATATAGAGCATATCCTTATGGAAGATAAGGATGCGTCGAATGTCTTGTTATTGAATTACCATAATACCTTACAAAGTACACATGGTTTATCATATCGTTATTTAACTTCTCTTACAGAGAAGAGAAGAGGGTATAAAACTAAGGCAACTATTAAGATATGGAAAGAGTTGGAGTATATTAACTACGGTGATGAGCTTGGAAGGATTAATGACAACCAATTCATTAGAATGGACACTATTGAGAACTACTACAGAACATTCCCTAATTTAGTAGCTTTATTAGAAGAATCTGGAGCAAAGTCTGCTGCGATGTATCCGATTGCTGGAATTGATGGACCTATAGGAATGATTGTTGTTATTTATCCAGTTACTAAAGAGTACTATTTGGGGTACTATAACTCCGTTATTGCTCCGTGTATCCAGCCTCTATCTACCTTATTAGATTATAACTCAATTAGGAAGAAATTTAAAATGAATTATGAAAGTAGACAAGAGGAACAAGGAAATATGTTACAACGATTCTTCCCATATGTATTGGAGTGAAATCGACAATACTATATACACTTCAGTAACAACAATGATACATGAGTTCTGTCAAAAGTTCGACAGTGATTTCTGGTCGCAATACAAAGCATTACAGAAGCTATTAAGTGCTGAACAGTTTGCCATGGAGAAGAAGAGACTATTAGAAACTAAACGTTTTGATAAGAAGTACTTCTTAGACATGTACGATTTAAATGAGACGGAGTTTAATTCTGCACAACAGGATATACTGGATGAGTGGTCTAAAACTAATGCCGATTCCAAGGAAAGAGGTACAAAGATTCATAGTGATTTGGAGCATCAATACTTAGGTAAGAGTTCATGCCAAATGAGAAGTTACGGTTTAGGCGGAACTTTTGAAGTTAATACTAATGAATCTTTAGAGAAGAATAACTTAGACCTACTAAGCATAGAAAGAGGAGTCTTCCCTGAATATATGATATACAGAAGGTCGGACGACAATAAGTTTAGGTTGGCAGGTCAAATTGACTTACTTATTAAGGACGGAAATGACATTTACATTGTTGACTACAAGACTAATAAAAGTATTGACGAGAAATCTTACTTTGATACCAGGACTAAGAAGAGTCAAATGATGAAGTATCCTATGAATAACTTAATGGACTGTAATAAAGTACATTATACTTTACAACTATCTACCTATGCATGGATGCTTCAGAAATTAAATCCTGATTTTGTTATTAAGAAGCTATTGCTTATACATTATGACCATAATGGTAACGTTACAGAACATGAGTTAGATTATCTTAAAGATGATGTGGAACGTATGTGTAAGCATTGGAAAAAACAGTGTATACTTGAGGAAATCAAGGAGAAGAGAAAGCCTATAGAGTTCTAATGAGCTAGTTCATAATCATAGAGTATCTTTCAAACTGGGATTTGAGATATTAAAAGTAAAGTATAATTAAAGCTCATTAGAAATCTATGGGAATTACTAATATTGTAAATGGGCACTTGAACGAGTTACTGGGTAATAACGAAGAAATAGCTAAAGCTCGTATTAGAATATGTAAGAAATGTCCTATTATGAAGGATTCGTTTATGGGGTATGTATGTAGCAGTAAACTGTGGCTAAACCCTAAAACAGGAGATATATCAACAGAACGTAAAGATGGTTATAAACGTGGATGCGGGTGTAGACTTAATGCTAAAGTTAGAGATATTAAGTCTTCATGTCCAGCATGTAAATGGTAAATGATTTAAATTATGAGTAATAACGGAACAATGGATGTAATGTTTGGGGGTAAAGGATTAAGCTTTGCCGGTGCAGATGGATTTAAAGATTTAAAGAAAGAAGCTGCTGTGGAAGCACATAATAAAGCAGTAGATACTTACACTAAAGCACTTAATAAGAACATTAAAGATGAATTGGAGAAGGCGGAGGAAGTAACAGAGAAGATGAATAGTATGGAAATTATGCCTATTAATTCATACGTATTGGTTAGACCTTATGCTAAGAATCCGTATCAAAAGATAGAAGTGACTAAAGGCGGACTTATTATACCAGAATATGACGGAGCATTTAAGAATCCAGACACCGGAGAGAAAGATACAGAGTATCAACTTTCAGTTGTAGCTAATGTTATAGAAGTAAGTCCTTTGTGTAAGTTTATTAAACCGGGAGACGATATATATTATAGGCGTTCTTCTGGAGTACCTGTTCCGTTCTTCAGACAAGGATTTGAAGTTGTAGCTGAACAGCAAGTGCAGGTGGTTATTAATGAAGGTTTAAAAGAACGATTTAAAAGTATAGAATAATGGAAGAGAAAGTGTTTTATCAACCAGGAGATGTAGTAACATTAAGACAAGACATCCCATATAAACCTCAGATGATTGTAGTTAAGAAAGAGACGATGACGTTTAGACCATCTAAGGATGAGAAGAAAGATGAATATTTCAAGGGTATTAGATGTAGATGGTTCTCTACAAGAGGAGAGCTACAAGAAGCTATCTTTAATACTAAAGACTTAATTAAACTATAATGGCAACTAAGTTTCAACAAGGTGGGCAGGACGACCAAGAGTTGTTCTCTGCCTACCTTATTAAGTTATTTAAGCCTAAGTCTCAGCAGGAGTTTGAGGATACTATATCCAAACTCTCAGAGAGGGAAATTAATGAAATCTATAAACAATACAAGAGTATGGAGAATAATCAAACTATCATGGCTAAGATGGGAGCCAAAATTAACTACATTAGCAGATTGCAAGGTAAGTGTCCAGAAGGTTATGAGGTAGAGAGATTCATGGCTGGAGGATGTGTTAAATGTAGAAGGAAAGCAATGGCTGAAGGCAGTAAAGCTATGGACGTATTCAAAGATAAATGTGGAGGTAAAGCCAAGAGACGCATTAAGAAGAGCGAGAATGGTGATAAAATAGCAGTTAATAAGACTGATACTGTACACACCAGTAAGGGAGTATATAATGTTAGTAATAAGAAGCTCCCTTATAAGAAGATGTCCAAAGCAGATTACAAAGGACTACCTTTAAAAGACAAAATGAAAGTTGATATGAAAGACCAGGCCAACGGCAGAGGTGCTAGCGGAGCAGGTGCAACTAGAGGTAGTAATATAGGTAAAAAGTTAAGCGGTGGCACTATTACTTCGTTCAAGTGCGGAGGAATGGCTAAGAAGAGAATTAAGAAGAATATGGGCGGAACTGTTAGCAATAAATGGAGTATTCCTAGTAAAGCTGGCGGTGATGCTATTAAACACATTAAAGGTGGACCAGGCTCAGCAGATAGCACTAGAGAAATGAAATTTAATGGGTTTCAGAGGAAAGCACTAGCTGGTAAGCCTTATAAAAACAAATAAATATGAAAGTATTCCTATTTGATAATGGTACTAATTCGGTGATTGTGAATGAGCCAGAGGTTCTTCTTATTAAGGAGTTCGCAGCTCTATGGACTAATGAAAGGAATAAGACCAAAGAAGACCCTACGGGAGTTTGCAAATCAAGAGCTTATAGAGAGCTTGTTTACATATGGCTAATGTTAGATTGGGCATCTCCATACTCTGATTATACAGAACAGGAAAGGCATCAAGCATGTCTTCAGGATGCTAATTTAAGTGAAGAGGAATGGGCAGACCCAATCTTCAGAGCCGCATGTAGGAAGTACAGAGATATTCAAAACGAATCTAGAGCACTTAAACTCATTAAGTCTGCTCAAAGTGTAGTTGATAGAATTACTGATTACTTTGACACCATAGATTTATCTGAAAGAGACCCAGTTACTAATAGACCTGTTTGGAAAGTGGCTGATGTAATGAAAGAAATGCAATCAGTTTCTAAGGTTATAGAAGAACTTAAAACTCTTGAGTATATGTACAAGAAAGAGCAAGAAGAAGAGACTGGTATCAGAGGTGGTGGTGAAGAAGGACGTTATGACAGATAATTATGGCTGGACGTGGTAGACCTAAGAAGAAAGTCGAAGTTCCAGAAACAGTTCAAGAGTTAATACAGAGAGTAGAACCAGAATTGATAGAGGCTATTCCATACGTAGACCCTATTGTAGAAGATGAACCAGTTAGTACGCCTAACATTGTATGGGATGTAACATTAGATATTGAGATTAAGCATTTCGACCCTACTCTATCTTATGAGCTGACTGGATATCGACCAGTGGATGAAGAAAGAGGATTAGATTTTAATCCAGAGTGGTTCACTGAAGCTAGACAGATTAAACTAAGAGATGGCAAATACTGTGCCTATCCTAAAGGAACTAAGAAATATAATGACTTTTGGGACGAAGAGGTTAGAAGATGTAATCGAGGATATGAATCACATGGGTATAGAATCACAGGTGATAATTACTTCTTCCTTAATTATTATAGACTAAAGAACACCGATGTGTCTCAAGCTGGTACCGGTCGTGAAACTACATTCCCTTCATTCTTTAGTAAGCAGTATGAGTACTTCCATTACATAGAAATGTGTGAGAAGTTGAAGAAGGATGTGTGCGCCCTTAAAGCTCGTGGAGTCGGATTCTCCGAAATTGCAGCATCTTTAGGAGTTAGGTTATATACAACTGTTAGAGGTTCACATACAGTATATGTAGCATTTACCGAGAAATTCGTTAGTGACGTGCTTCGTAAATGCTGGGAACAGCTTGAATATTTAAATGCTGATACAGAAGGCGGCATGAGACATCTAAGACAGAAGTATAATTCTGATATGCATAAGAGAGCTTCTCTTCTTACTAAAGACAGAGAAGAATTTGGATTCATGTCAGACATTATTGGCTTCGTAGTAGATGTTCCTCGTAAACTCCGTGGAGACCGTGTGGATAGATTGTTCTTTGAAGAATCTGGTTCTAACCCAATCCTAGTAAAGACTTACTTACAGAGTACAGCTCTTGTAGAAATTCTAGGTAATAAGTTTGGAACTAGATTTGTGTGGGGAACAGGTGGAGACCAGGGACCTGCACTTGACGGACTTAGTAAGATGTTTTATAATCCAGCTGGATATAATTTCTTACCTTATAAACATAACCATACTAAAGACGGGTCTTATGCTTTTACCTCATTCTTCATACCTGCCTATACATTCGTAGCAGCAAATGGATATGTAGACGATAGAGGAGTTACTAATACTGCGAAGGCTAAGAAGTTCTATTTAGACCAAAGAGAAGCTCTACTAGCTAACCCGAAGGAGCATTTAATTGCATGTGCAGAGTTCTGTTTTACTCCTGATGATGCTTTGGCTCTAGAAGGAGATAACCAGTTTAATACTGTATTGTTAAGTGAGCAACTTGCTAATATTAAATTACATAAACTGGGACCACATATTGATGTAGGCCAGTTAGAGTATAATTTTACTAACAACCAGCACACAGAGGAAGCAATTGATAGTGTAAGATTTGTTAGTAATCCTAAAGGTAAGGTTAAGATACTTGAACATCCGATTAGAGGAGAACATGGAGCTGTACCTAGAAATTTATATGTTGCTGGTATTGACGGTATTGATATGGGTGGTGAAGACACTTCTGATAAGACTCAAGACCCTTCTGATTTCTGTGTAGTAGTTAAAAAGAGAGCTTATGGGTTAGATGAACCTAAAATAGTGTGCTATTATAGGGACAGACCTAAGACTTTACGTGAAGCACATATGACATGTCTTAAGATATTGCAGTATTACGATTGTCAGGCTGTTCTTGAATCTACTAGAATGTCTACTCTGCAATTCTTTAGAGAGAAACATAAAGAGAATAGACATTTGATGAGAAGACCTAAAGCTACTCAATCTGACATACAAGGAGGTCGTAGTAAACAATTCGGAGCTCCTGCTACTGAAGTAGTAATTAGGCATCAATTAGATTTAATAGCTCAACATATAGAAGATTATTGTCATAATATATGGTTTGAAGAAATTCTAGAAGAAGCAATTAAATACAGTTATGAGAATAAACGTAAGTTTGATATTATAGCTGCATGGGGTATGTGCGAACTAGGAGACGAGGAATTAATGGGGGTAGTTCCTAAAGAAATGGGCAGTCCTAATAACAAACTAAGACCTTTCGGTTATTGGGTTGACGAAAGAGGAATTAGACATAAAGGAGTTATTCCAGAGAAACAACAGATAGTACCTAAGTTTAATTTATGGCCTACACAATACGATGACCCTACAAGAATTAGAAGTAGCAATCAGAGATTTATTCAAACAGATTTATCATAAAGAATATGTGGCTAAATTAAAGCTAGAAGAGCTACAAACTGCCGAGGGGACACATAGGGGTTATAAGTTAACACTTGGCATGAATAATATAGACAAGCCACTTATTATATCGTTTGAGGGTGGTGAAGTAGCGTATCTTAAATTTCTTAGACAGGAATTAAGAGATAGAAGATTAGGCGACACACATTATTTCCTAGGATATAAACAATATAACGGATTAGAGAGTTGTAATGAGTGCACAGAACAGGAGTGATGAGTACTTAATGGAGCATATTGATAAGGCAGTGTCAGAATTAGTATTTCCTAAGTACAAATTACAGAAAGCATATAATTATTATAATGGATATAGAGATGCCGAACAATATAGGTATCTAGAAGAGAATTTCGGAATAGGCAATCCTACTTCTATAGAATTCACTCCTCTTATCAGGAAGCATGTTGATGCTTTACTTGGAGAATACCTAGGTACTCCATTACTGCCTAAAGTGTCATGCAAGGATAAAGAAACTATATCTAAGATATCTAGAGATAAGGAATTACAAATTAATAAAGAAGTATATCAATACTTACAACAACATCTTAACAATCAGATACTAGCGTTCTTAGGAGGACAAGAAGTAACTGATAAAGCTGTAGAGGCTCAACTTAATAAGCTAGTAGAAGATATTAATAATAGCTTTGTTAGCGAGTATGAAATAGCTGCACAGAATGTTGTTGAGTATATAATCCAATCTAGAGATATTAACTTACTTACTAAGTTAAAGAACCTGTTACTTGACTTACTAGTAACTGGCATGAGCTTTTACCAGGTTCATCCTAGTAGGAAGAGAACTAATATAGAAATAGAGATATTAGACCCACGTAATGTATTCGTTGATAGAAATCCAGAATCTGTATATGTTAGAGATAGCTACAGAGTAGTTATTAGACGTTGGTTAACTAAGCAACAAATACTTAATAAATATGGTCCTCAACTAGATACAAGTAGTATCAATGAATTAGAGGAGATGTTTGAGGGATATTACGATAGTAGTTATATATATGTACGCGCTATGAGCAATCAAGCTACTGGAGCTCCTATTACAGACGGACTCGAGGCGGGTAAAGAAGTAATACCTGGATTCCCTACCGACTACTATGAGACTTACAATTATAAGTTAATACCTGTGTTTGAAGTTGAGTGGATTGATGTTGATAAAGAAGGAGAAGATTATGTAGAGAATAGATATGAAGGAGTTAAAATCGGAGAATCTATTTACATTCTTATTGGTAAGTCTCCTGATGTAGTTAGAACTAAAGATAATCCTACACACTGTGGATTGTCAGTTAATGGTTTGTTCTTTGTAAACAGAAGTAACGAACCATATTCACTTGTGCTTGCATGTTCACATCTTCAAGACAAGTATGATTTGATTACTTTCTTTAGGGACAATGTAATTGCTAATAGTGGTACTAGTGGAGACTGGATTGACTTTAGTATGCTACCTATGGCTCTTGGTGATGATTTGACTGAAAGATTGCAAAAATTCATTGCCTATAAGAAGACTGGTGTGGCTCCTATTGATACTTCACAAGAAGGTAGGGCATTTAATAACAATACTTCTTTTGCTGGATTCGATGACTTATTAAAAGCTGATACTATTCAGGCATTTAATATGGCGTTGCAGATGTTAGAAGAGCAGACATCAGCTATTACTGGAGTGTTTAGAGAGAGATTAAATGGAATAGAAACTAGGGATGCTGTTAGTAATGTTAAGGCAGGTATGAGAAATTCTTATATCATTACTAAATCTTACTATCAGCAAATGGATACTTTGGCAGAGGATATTCTGATTGATTCTCTTAATTGTGCTAAGAAGGTATGGAAACATAAACCACTTACTGGAACTTTAGTGCTAGGTGACAAACTACAGAAAGTATTTACTGCTCTCCCTGAACATTTTACTTTTACTGACTATGATATTCATGTAATAGCTAGTAGTAGAATTATGGAGGAAATGCGGAACATGCAACAATTAATGATTGAGTTCATCAAGAGTGGTCAACTAGACCCAGACATAGCTATGGAGTGCATGACTGCCAGAAGTATGACTGAACTTAAATCTAAATTGTCTAAGGCATTTCAAAAGAGAAGAGAAGAAACTCAGAACACTGCACAGATGCAACAACAGAACGAAGAGCTACAGAAGCAACTTCAAAAGGCAGAACAAGAGAAAGAGCAGCTTAATAATAAGATTGCATCTCTTAATGAAGCTAAGATTGCTATTGAAAGACAAAAGGTTGAATATGACTATGAGATTGGAATTATTAAGGCTAATGCTGATAGAGATTATAAGCAGAGTACTTCTGATAATGACACCAAAAGAACAGATATTGAGATAGCCCAATTGTACGATGGGAATCAGCAGAATAACGAAGTGAAGAACGTATAATGGAATTAAAAATTAAAGTTTGCACTAACGATAGCTGTAAGGTAATCATACTTGACGATACTGGTACAGGAGAGAATGGCTATTTGCCTGAATCTTCTTCAGTTATCGTCAAGAACAGATTCAAGTACTCTGACACTGTATCTATTGATGTCTTACAACATAATAAGGCAGATGGGCCTGAAATACAACTTCCTGTTTACACTTTACATGATGACGGTAATAAGTCAGTAACTATGCCAGTAGGGTTTGATGGGTGGTTTAATGTATATCATATAGTTCTGCCGACTAAAGATTGGTTTGATAGAGAGATGGATAAAACGGCTGGTTCAGCTGTAACTATGTATGCCACTGTGTACTATTCGGACGGCATCTACATCTATAAGTATTTTAATGGCACATCTACGACCGTAACTGTAGATGAGATAGTAGAGAGGAACGTAGAAGATACTACAATTTCTAGGACATATAATAATTACGTGTCTATTTGTTTTCTTAAGAAATGTTATATATCTTTGTGCCAGCAAATATTTAATAGCAGAGGTTTCAGTAAATGTTGGAGTAAGAATGCTGTAGCGGCCGAATTATCCTACAAGAGAGATTTAGTCTGGATGGCTATTAATGTAATCAAATATATGGTTCAATCTAATCAGTTAGCTGAAGCTGAACGAATCATAGAACAAATAGGAGGTTGTAATGGCTTGTGTAAATCAGAATACAGCAAATGGCCAGAGCAAGGCTGTGGATGCTCTCAAAGATAAGGTGATTTGTGAATACAAAGAACTGCTTAAGTATTTAGAACGGGGGCATAGATACGACTACCAACTAATTCTCGAAGAGATAAGTCTCATCGAATTGCTAGAAGAGAATGAAGTTAATAGGTCTGAATTTGTAGAACAATTTTATCTTAATAATAAATGGCAGATAACTCTATTTTAACACCAGGTGGTTCTGGAAATGAATGTATCAATCCTGTTAACGAACAAATTGATACTTCACAATTTCTGAAAGTAGATTACCGCTTAGGGGAGTTTGAGAGTGAGTCAGATAAACAAATTGCTAGAATTAATCTTGGAGCTGCTGGCATTAATGATGTCTATGATAAGACTTCAGCAGATTTAAAGACATTAGAGGCAGTTAAGACCTCAATGGATACTCACCTAGCTACTGAAGACCCACATAATATAATTCCTACTATAGAAAGTAAACTGGAGGGTTTTGTTAAAGAGGATGGAACCACACCATTCTTAGCACCTCAAACAGGTGTTGACCCGTTGACAGACTTTCATTTAACAACCAAGAGATTCGTGACTGCTTTAATGGACAGTCATTTAGCTAAAACAGACCCACATAATATAATTCCTCTTGTAGAGGAAATACTTAAAGTATATGTAACTACTGACCAGATTTATAGGAAGGTAGAGTTATATACTAGAGAACAAGTTGACGACTTAATCAAGAATTTCGTTAGACGTGACGGAACTACTGCATTTTTAAAACCACAGTTAGGAGTTACTCCAGTAGCTGATGGGCATCTATCTACTAAGAAATATGTAGATGATGTAATGTTTAAACATTTAGTTGATGCAGACCCTCACGGATTTGTAACGTTACTTAATCAGAGACTAAACAACTATTTCAGGAAGACTGAAACTTACTCTAGAGCAGAGACTTATTCAAGAGCTCAAATCGATGCAATTATTAATCACTTGGTAATTGATGCGGCTAGAGGGGCTATTGAGGAACATATCAATCAATATGACCCTCATGGAACTCTTAAAGAAATCTATAGTAAGCATTATGTACCTCGTGATGGTTCAGTTCCATTTACTGCCCCACAGAAGGGAGTAGATGCTGTAGAAGATGACGAATTAGTAACTAAGAGACAACTGGATGCTTCTATTGTAGAAGAGCCTGTTTGGATTACTAGTGGACCAGTTCAGACTACAGTAGGCTTCGTTGAAGATGAAACTGACCCAGGAGAGAAATTGAATCTTCAAGAGGTTATGGATGCAATCTTCTACGGTAAATCTGTAGATGTTAAAGCTCCTGCGTATGCTTTACTGGGTTCTATAGTAGACGTTGAACTATTCGTTAGAGGTTCTACTGGAGTGATATCTTATGCTGAATTATGGCAGAACGATGAGCTTATTGGAACATATACTAAGGACGATTTCGAATTAGGACAGTTGACTGTAAAGAGTTTACCTATTAACGAAGAAACTACTTTTACGTTTAAAGTATTCTATCCTAATGGTACATATCTGGAAGCTAGTTGTACTACTAAAGTAGCATATGATATATTTGTAGGAATCTTACCTAAATGGTATGCAGCCTCTAATGTTAATTATGATTACTTACTTCAGCTAGTTCAATCAGACCCAGAGAACAATAGCATTGACAGTTCTGGTGATTTAGTATCAGAAATCAAACACAAATATAATTTCTCAAGTCCTAGAGAGCTTAAGCAAATATTTGTAGCAATGCCTAAGGAATATCCAGACTTAGTTCAAATGACAACGCCTTCTCAACAGTTTGGTCTTGAATCGTTTGACATTATTAGCGATATCCCATTTGAAATTCCTGGATTGTCAAATAGTAAAATATATAAGATATATGTATTCAAGGAGTCTCTAGTAACTCTCAACTTGGAGGTAACATTTAAGTTTGACCCAGCTAACATTTAATAAGTATGAGAGCATATAGTGAAATTATAGCAAGTTTTAGAAGAGGTGGTCCGTTCCCTATAGAAGCTGACTATATCTTCGAAACTGAAGCGAAACTGAAAGAATTTTATTCATCTCCTGAAGAGAATGCTATTTTACACAAGGGATTGTTAAAGGTAGTTGAAAATGACGGAGATGGTAATCAAGCACTATATTGGGTCACTAGAAAGGAGACTAACGATGAGTTAGAGTTTACTAAACTTATTACTTCTAAGAGTGATGAAACTATAGCTGACTTGATAACTAGATTAGAGCAGGAAATTAAAGATAGAAAGACAGCAGACGATGCTATCTGGGGAAGTGTTGACCATACTAGTGTACCAGAGGACTTAAACAGTCTGAAGGACATTGCAGAGGAAATTACTAAAATTAGAGAGCATCTAGGTAATCTAGACAGCACTGATGAGGAATTACAGAGTAATATTGATAAGGTGCAAGCCGAACTCGATAAGACACAAGAAGGAGTAGGTTTGGGAGAAGACGGAGCTTATGTTCCTGATACTGAAACTACTTACCTTAAAGACTCTACATCTGTAATGGATTCTCTGCGCAAGCTAGACGAATTAGTGAATCATGCTATTCACTTTAACTGGGTCACACTAGAGGATACTCCAAGCATTGAATTAGATATTGATAGACAGATTACTGGAACTACAATATCTGGTAATGTTAAGGTATCTACTGATAGTGGTAACGGAATTACCATAAAGAATGACGGTCTATTCTATAAACTAACTACTGAATATTTAGACGGACTCTTAACTATTAAGGTTAACGATAATGTTATAGGGCAACATCAAATTGGTTTGTCAGCTATCGTAGAGGATGCTAAGTATGACCCAGATACGGAAGAGCTAGTTATAGTATTTAAACTTCTAACTGGTGATAAGCAAGTAGTTAGGATTCCAGTTGGAACTCTTATTAGAGAATGGGAAGTTGATAACTCTATTCCTGATAAGGTAGTAGAATTGGAGAAAGTGTTATCATTAGGAACTGGCGCTGATAAGCTTTCTGCTGACGTTAGGTTACATATAGCTAAAGATAACATCTTAGTAAAAGAAGGAAATGCTCTGTATGTTAAAGGTACTTCCGATAACATTACACATGATTCTAAAGCCTTGGATGTTGTTATTAGTGAATTACAAAGTGATATTGATAGCCACCTTAAAGATTTCAACAATCCACATAGAGTCACTCCAGCACAGATTGGAGCCATTTCTTTGCCCGAAGTTGAAATTCTACTAAAGTCTAAAGCAGATTTAGTAAGCGGAAAGGTTCCTAAAGAACAACTTCCAGATGGTATAGGTGGTGAAGTAACTTGGATTGACGTAGAAGGTGATGAAGAAACAGTATCCTAATAGACCCGCTAATATGAGCCAGTTGGACTACTTGTGGACAACATATGGCCCATATACGGTGTCGGACTCAATAGACGTTGAAGACTCTATCCCTTCTTCTAAAGCTATCAAAGATGCTATTGCTACCCAGGTAACTGGTATAGTAGAACTCGATACTCAAGAAGAAGGTAATAAGGTTAGAGTTATAGGTAAAGGAGGAAGTGGTGAGGAAATATCATCAATCCTTCTTGATAAAGATACTAAGATAGTTTCGTTTGAAAGACATCTTATAACACAAGAGGATATAGATAACGGATTCGGTAATGCACTGAATGAGGAATGGCTGATACTTACTGCTTCTAATGGAGATAGATTTGAAGTGTCTCTGGAAGACTTTGTAGCTAAAGGACAAATAACTAATACTATTATTACCCAGACTAAGAATGGTAATATTGCATCAGAATTAAAAATTAATAATCCAATTACTAATAGGTCTGTAGATTTATTAACTTCAGACTTTGGAGTTAGGGCAGATTTAGTAGTTGATACTGACGCTGATTCTAATATAGTTATTACTAAGGGTGATAAAGGAGTTGTTTGTAAATTTAGTTGGGAAGGTACAGAATATCCAGTAAGAATTAAAGCCGTAGATACTTACGATGAGTATTTACTACAGACTTTGGAACCTAATACCATTTACTTCATAAAGGATATTAAGTCTATTTACCTTAATGGAGTTAAATATGCCTCTGAAGGTGGTGGAGGTTTAGACCCTGACTTGTATTATACTAAATCAGAAACTGATGCTCTTATATCTAATATCGAAAGTGATTTAGACAATAAAGTTAGTTTGGTTGATGGTAATATAGTATTAGAGGAAGGTCAAGGAATTGTGGTTAATCGTAGAGACGGTGTTCAGAATTTAATATCATCTGACAATTCCGGAGGGTTTAAACTTGGTAATGTTAATTCTTGTCTGGAGATATACACTAATACAAGACCAGCCGTTGTAGTAGGGGAAGACACTGACTCACTTGCATTAATGTCAGACTTGACTTCTTATACTTGGAATGAAGTAACTACTGCTAAAGCTACCAGACTCGCTGATTTACCAGAGAGTTATCCAGTAGGAACTTTAACAGTTAAGCATTCTGAAGGAGAAGTTAGTTACGACGGTTCCGAAGATGTATCTATTGACTTAACACATATACAACAATCAATTAATACATTGAAAGATACTATGGAGTACTTACTATCTACTAAACAAGATAAGCTTGTTAGTGGAGTTAACATTAAGAAGATTAATGGTAAGTCAGTACTCGGTAATGGAGATATACTTATATCTTCTGATTCTACAGCTATTAGATATAAGGGGTCTGTAGCTACTCGTATGTATTTACCTTCTGCTCCAGAAGTAGGTGATATTTACAACGTTATTAATGACGGTGCTAACTATGCTTGGAATGGAGAAACTTGGGAAACATATGGAACTATAACTCCAACTGGAGTAGATTTGTATAAGAATGCCAGTGGTGAAATAACTGGCGGGGAGGTAAGATTCAGTGATAATACTGTGCTCCCTATTAACATATTTATTAAATAACATCATTAAATTTTATGGCACAATTAAAATTTTACAGAGGGTTAAAAGCTAATTATATAGCTGAAACTACTCACAAGGATGGGATTTACTTTGCTACAGACACCAATGAAATCCTTATGAATGGTAAGGCTTACACAGGAGCTCTAGCTGCTGGTAAAGTCGTTACTAATGTAGCCTTGTCTTCTGATAAAAGCAAACTGGTCATTACTTACTCTGATACCACTACAACAGAGATTGAAGTAGGTAGCGGTAAGTATACATCAGCTATTGAAGACAAAGATTTAGCTATGCCTAATGCTGTCGGTGGTATCGCTAAAGGAACTAAGATAAGTGCTCTGGAAGGACAGACATATGATTATATGTGGGATGAACTGCTGTTCCCTACTATTAATCCTACATTTACTGCTCCTACTGCAAGCATCTCATTTAAGAGTTATTCAACTCCTCAAGAAGTTGGAGCTACTGCACCTACTGCTGCTAACTTCAACACTAGTCTTAATAAGGGAGCTATTACCTTAAATGGAACAAAACAAGCAGACAGGTCTGGTAACTTAGATGCAGATAATTCATTTATCTTCGTAAATGGACAAGAATCTAACACAACTCTGCCTACTACTGTAACACTTGGTAATACTACTTATACTTATAAGGCAGCTTATTTGCAAGGACCTCAACCTAAAGATAACAAAGGAAACAATTATAGCACTCCACTTGCAGCTGGTTCGGTCAACTCTTCAGCTATCACACTTAATGGTACATATCCTTGGTATGCATCTACAAGTACAGCTTCTTCTGGTACGCCTGTGGTTAAACAAGCTCTTATTGCTTGGAATACTTCTACTGGAGCTATGACTACTCCTAGATTTGAATTACAACCTTCTGGTACTCTTCCACAGGTATTCAAGCTGCCAAGAGCTGTCACTCAACTTCAAATGTTGAACACAGTATCAGGTAACATGGAAGTTATAGGACTTAGTGACTGGACTAAGACAGAAGAAGAGATTACTATTGGAACCACACCTGTAACTTATTCAGTTTACACTTACAATGGTTCTACTAGAGGTTCAGTAACTTTAATCGCTAAATTCTAATTTGACATATGGCAAGAAATAAAGGTACATTCCAATTTGCAGCCAACTTTGAGGTTAAACTTCAAGGTGCTTTAGACCCAAGAATCTTAGTAGATAATAAGTCTGAACTTATTAATAAAGAGACTTGGCCGTATGATGGCGATACTATCTACGTATATAATGGATTGTTAGTAGCCGTTGCTGCTGATAAGGCAATTTATATGCTAGTTGATAAAGATAAAATTCTGGAAGCAGATTACTCCGGATGGAAACAAATGGACGTTGCTGCTGCACAGACAGTAGAGATTATTGACAACTTAAATTCTTCTTCTACCACTGCTGCATTGTCAGCTAATCAAGGTAGAGTATTAGGACAGAGAGTTACTACCCTTGAGGGCAAAATTTCTTCTGTATATTCATACAAAGGCTCCAAAGCTACTTATGCAGAACTTCCTAGTGATGCAGCAGCAGGTGATGTATGGAATGTAGAGGAAGCTCATGACAATCATCCAGCTGGTACTAACTGGGCATGGACTGGTACAGCATGGGATGCTCTGGGTGGAGCTATTGACCTGTCTGCATACTACAATAAGACTCAAGCAGATGCTGCAATTGCAGCTGCTGTTGATGCAGAGAAGACTTTAAGAAAAGCAGCTGATACTGCATTAGACGGTAAAATTACTACTAATACTCAAGCTATTGCTAAGATTAATGGTAGTGCTGAAGGTTCTCTAGCTAATACTCTGAAACAGGCTAAAGATTATGCAGATACTAAAGTTAGTGATGTTAGTAATTTAGTAGCTAATAAAGTTGATAAGGTAGAAGGTAGTACTCTGATTCCAGAAACTAAACTTGCACTTATTGACACTAACGCTTCAAATATTGATGCTCTAGAAGTTAGAGTTGCTGCTAACGAGGCTAAACTTGTTGGAATCACCACTACTGTAATTTCGACAATTAATACAGCTATCGACGCAGCTATGGCTTGGCACGAAGTAACTAAATAAAGCACATAATATATTAAAATGGAGAAAATGTTTGTACACGTAGCGAAGAAGTCCACATTTACCAGTGAACTACAAGAACAATACACCAATAGTATTGTTTTCATTAAAGATTCACAGGAGATTTATACTCATGGAACGTTCTACGCTATTCCCGATTCTTACAAAGGCAAAATTACTTCATTGGAGAGTGCTGTGGCAGCTTTACAGGCTGCCAAGGCCTTCTCTAAAGTTTCTGACGGTACTAATGTTGCAGAGTCTCCTTCTCATGACGGAACTCTTAAATTCAACAAAGGCTCTAATGTAAATATCACTGTCGGAACAGATGGAGTAACAATTAGCGCTACAGATACTAAATACACACAAGGTTCTGGTATCTCTATTGAAGGTACTACAATTAATCATTCTAATTCAGTAACTGCTGGCACAGCTAAAGGTGATAATAGTAAGACATTAGCATTTGGTGGAACGTTTACTATTCCTAGCATTACTTATGATGCACAAGGACACGTTACAGCTAAAGGAACCACTACAATGACTATGCCAGCTGCTCCTTCATTTACTAACTGGCAAGCTAAGAATGTTGTTGGCGCTTCTGCTACAGCTACAGCTAATGCAGCAACTACTAATGCTACTACATTCTTGAACTTAATTGAGAATGATGCAGTAAGAAGCTCACATCAAATTACTGGTACTGGTAAAGTAACAGTTACAGCTGATGCTACTGGTAAAGTAACAATTAATGGTGCTGCAACCACGGCTGCTTCTGGTTCTGCTAATGGTACTATTGCAATTGACGGAACTGATGTTGCTGTTAAAGGATTAGGTTCTGCTGCATATACAGCATCATCTGCATATGCAACTGCTGCTCAAGGTACTAAGGCTGATAATGCTGTTCCAAATACTAGAACTGTAAACGGACATGCACTTAGTGCTAATGTTACTGTTACTAAAGCTGATGTAGGCTTAGGTAACGTAACAAATGAATCTAAGGCTACAATGTTTACAAGCCCAGCGTTTACTGGAACTCCTACAGCTCCTACTGCTGCTGGTGGAACTAATACTACTCAAATTGCAACTACTGCATTTGTAATTAACGAGATTGGAAGTAAGATTTCTGCTGCTCAAGCACTTAGATTCAAAGGAACTATTGGCACAGACGGTGATGTAACTGAACTTCCAGCTAATCACACAGTTGGAGATACTTACGTAGTTAAGGCTGCTGGTAACTTTGCGGGCGAAGGCTGTGAAGCAGGTGACATGATTATCTGTGTTAAATCTGGAACGACTGCTGCAAATGGTGACTGGTCAGTTATTCAGAGAAACTTAGACGGTGCTGTTACTGGCAAATCCCTAACTGCTAATGCAGTAATTTTAGGTAACGGTGGTTCTACTGTTAAAGCTTTAGCTACTGGTACTGCTGGATATGTACTAAAAGCTACTGCTAGTGGTCCTGCATGGCAAGCAGAGAAAGACACAGTTTATACTCACCCTGCTGGAGGTGCTCCTAGTAAAACTTCTGGATTCTATAAATTCAGTACAGATGCTACTAGTCACGTTGCTTCAGTAACTGCTGTTACTAAGGCTGATATTACTGCTTTGGGTATTCCAGGAGCTGATACTAATACTACTTATACATTTGCTAATGGTACAGATGGTAGCTTTACTGTAACTCCTTCTGGAGGTTCTAAACAAACAGTTAGTATTGGTAAACCTGCTACTGCTGGTGCGGCTGATACTGCTGCTAAGTGGGCTACTACTCGTACTATCACAGTTAGTGGTGATGTAACTGGAAGTGTTTCTTTAAATGGTACTGCTAACGTTACACTAGCTACTACTCTAGCCAATCTGGCTTCTAATAAGGTAACTGCAATGACTGGTTATACCAAACCGTCAGATACAGGTGCAATTGCTGCTGGTGATTCACTTAATGCCGCTATTGGTAAACTAGAAGCTGTATGGGATTGGGTTGAACTATAATATATGTACAAGAAGGAGGGAGTAGCATCCCTCCTTTATTTTATAATGATTAAAATTTAAGTGATATGGCAATTAATAAGAAATTAATTCACTTTAATAAGAAAACTACTTTTAACTCACAGAAGTTATCAGCCAATGCTTCTAATACTCAATATCAGGTAGGAGGTACTGGAACTGTTCAGACTGGAGCTCCTGACATTAACTATCAATCTATAGTTTATATTAAAGATTCTAAAGAAATTTGGACACACGGACAGTTCTATGCTACCGCTGTAACATGGAGTACCATTACAGGCAAACCATCATGGATTGATTCTTCTAAACCTTCTTATAGCTGGTCAGAAATCACAAGCAAGCCTACCTTAGTTAAACAAGTAGAACCTGGAACTCCCAGTACGGATTGGCAATCAGCGTATGTTCCATTAGCTGTTACATACAGTGATACGTCTATTTCTCATAAAATCATTTCTTTACCTATGGCTTCTCCAGCAAGCGGTAATAGTCAAGGTCGTGCAGGTTTAATAACTGGTGCTGATAAGAAGAAACTTGATAACTTTACAGATACAAAGAACACAGCAGGTGCAACAAATTCTTCTGATAGACTATACCTAATTGGAGCTACATCACAAGGAGCTAATCCACAAACTTACAGTAAGAGTGCTGTTTACATAGAAGATGATGGAATTCTTATGTCTTTGCAAGGATTTGAAGGTGGTGCAATTACATCAACAGCAGCTATCTATGCAGCTCATGGATTCTTTGATACATCTGATGCTAGAGTAAAAACTAACGTAGTAGAAATTGATGCAAGTAAAGCTGATGCTGTTAGACTAGTAGAGTTTGATAGAACAGACAAAAAACATCATGGCTATGGAGTAATTGCTCAAGAACTTGAGAAAGTGTATCCAGAAATGGTGAGCACTGATAGTGAAGGGTTCAAATCAGTTAGCTATAACGAACTTGCTATGGTTAAAATTAAATATCTAGAGGACAAAGTTGCAAGACTTGAAGCTCTAGTTGGAAGATTACTTGCAGAGTAATTATTATAATCTCATAACGTTTACATTAAAAAGGTCGCCACTAGGCGGCCTTTCTTTGTTTGTACCTGATTACTAAAACCACCTATGCAATAAATTAATTGTTAACGAGTGTTAAATAATTTGGTAATGTCCAGAATTTAACGTAACTTTGCAACATCGAATTTGGAAGTATAGTATATTTATATATTATGCCCTCAACAGATATTGTATTATTTATCGTAAATTTATTTAATTATGGCAGAATTTCTAACAATGGACGAAGCTAAGTCAAAGTTCGGTACTAAAGGAAGAACAAACGCTGGACTTACACTTGGTATTATCGGTACTGCATTAGCAGCTTTCGCTGGAAACAACGGAGGATGTGGTTGTGGTAACGGTGGCGGAATCCTTGGAAACCTCTTTGGAGGTAACAACAACTGTTGCGCTATGCAGGCAGCTGAAAATGCTAAAACCTTAGCTATGGCTCAAGGACAGCAAGCTGATAACCTATCATGGGCAAACAGAGTACAATCAATGCAAGATGACATTGATTTGTATACTTACATCAACAACCGTGCTTTGGCTACCAACGAGAGAATTGGTAACGAATCTCAAGTTTTAACTAACCAAATCTGGAAAGGTAGAGTAGAAGACCTTCAAGAGAAGAGTGCAATGTACGTAGATATCGTATCTCGTGATAATGCACAGAATTTAAGATTATGTGATGAGCTTTATAAGAGGAGAGAACAAGATGTTCAGGAGAAAGCTGATTTGTTCGCTAGACTAAGTACTAGAATCTCTGATTTAGAGAAGAAAGAAGCTGCTACAGCTGCTGCTCTACCTCTAATGTTCGAGCTTAACAAAGTTAATGCTGAAAGATACACTGATGCTTGCTGCTGCAAGTCTGAAACTAATCTGTTAATGACTGCTAATGGATTACAGCGTCAACTTGACCACAAGATTGATGGACAGTTGAAATATGCTTACAGTGACCTGTGTGCACCTGTTCCAAGTATAGCTCCACTATACTGTAGCCCATTCACAAGTTACGGAACTGGCATGTATGCTGGAACTGCTGCTAGTAACTTCAATGCTGTAAATACAGCTATTAACACAGTTACAGGCGGATGTCCTTCTTGTACAGCCCAATAACTTAAGATAACCCATAAAAGGGAGGCTACAATCTAAGTGGTCTCCCTTTTATTATTTAATTCAAATTTAATTATCGTATGAAAGTTAAAATTACACCAACTGGAGAAAGTGCTCAAGTAATGGAGTTTAATGTATCGTTACCGTGTGGAGCAAATGCATCAATTGCTCCTGTGTCTACATTAACAGTTACACAGAGATGGGCAAAAGTCGTTAACGTTTCAACTACAGGAACGGAGTACGTATAAGTTACTAAATTTGATGTTATTCACAATATCCAATACACTGATTGTAAAGGAAATGTAAGAGTGTCTACAGAGTCTACATCTACGATTATGGAGACTGCTGCAACTAGTGAAACTATTACCACTTTGACACCAACAGTAACTAAAGTTATAGATGTGATTATACCTAACGGAGTTAGTATTGTTAGTCAACAAGTACTTGATGAATTGCCTACTTCTCTTCCTGTTAAGGGACATTGTGCATATTCAGTATTTGATGTTAGAGTAACACCTGCTCCTGCACCAACAGCCGCAATTGCGTCAGTAGCTAAATCTAAATAACATGTTTGGACAACCATTCGGTAGTAACTACACGGATTTACAGAACCATTACATGCAACAATTACAAGCGATGCAACAAGCTCAACAAGCACAGCAGAAGACCCAACCTATTCTAGATGAAATAAACAGAGAGGTTGGGTCTCTGTCTTTAGATGAGCAGAAGGTTCTAGCACAGATGCCAGAATATCAAATGGCTAAGCAAACCTATGAAGCTGGCTTTATGTCATTCTTAGGCACTAAGTTTAGTCAAGAGTTCGTGTCATCAGCAGATGGTAAAGTAGCAGCTGATAATCTATTAGCTACTATTAGAAAGAGTAAAGAGCACATTCATGCTCAATTAAAAGCTAAAGAAGATAAGGTTAACACACTATTAGAACTTGTGGAACAGGACCCAGAGATTAAGAAGAGATTAGACGAAGTTATGTTAAGTAAAAGTAAGTAATGAGCGATAAAGAAATTGTATTTCAAGCTATTAATAAGTATGCTAAAGACTTGGCGAGTAACCTATTTCATTTTAATAGCGTGGCAAGTCAAGCTGTTATCACATACGTAGTTAAGAATATGGAAGACAAATATGGTAAGTATTTAGACATATTCACAGACGTGCACGGCAATATTAATCTAGAGTTGCTTGCCAATGCAGTTAAAGCAGAGATGAAAGAGAAGTCTGCTGATGGATTTGTAGTTAACATTCTTAACAAGCCAGTAAGGTTTGGAGAGGACGACGTTAATCAATTAGTAGAAATATTTAAGACATTTAAACAGAACAATTAATCCAAATTCGAGCCATGATTAATTTACGATTAGAGAGAATTTATAAAGGTGTGTCTTATACTATAGGGAAGCTGTACCTAAACGGTAAATATTTCTGTGACACTCTTGAGGATACAGACAGAGGGCTGAAAGATACTATGCCTACAGAGGAAATTGAGAAGATTAAGGTGTATGGTAAAACCGCTATACCTACTGGCATATATAAGGTTGATATGAATGCAGTCAGTCCTAAGTTTAAGGATAGGACTTGGGCTAAGCCATATAGTGGTAAATTACCTAGATTATTAGATGTTAAAGGTTACAGTGGAGTTCTTATTCACGTTGGTAATAAACCAGAAGATACATTGGGATGTCTTTTAGTTGGAGAGAATAAGGTTAAAGGGCAAGTTATTAATAGTACTGCTGCATTTAATAGACTTATGACTGAACTTAATAAGGACAAGAATATAGAAATAACTATTGAGTAATGAGCAACTTTGATAAATTATTTGGAAGAACTTATAGTACAGTAGGTAACTCTGATTCTGACTTTATTATTAAAACTAGAGGACAGGTTAAGGTACAATGGGGCAAGAAGTTCATTGACATTATAAAGGACGGTAAGCTTAATGTTGATGTCACTTTAATAAAGGAGGTTTCAAGCATAGATAGTATTACATCTGATGGAATTTACATGCTTGAGGGAAGTAATACTGTAGTAGTTAGGATTAATGGAGTAACTGTGTCTTTAGTAAGTGATAATTCTGACAACTATGTGTCGTTTATAAGACCTCAATTAACAACTGATGAACAGAAGAAACAGGCACAACGTAATATAGGATTAAGGTACTCTACTATACAGGAAGCTATTACTGATAGCGCTTATAATGGGATATTGTTTATAGATTCAGATAAGAAGTTGTATATAGCAGAGGACGGAGTATACACTGAATATTTATCTGACATATCAAATCCTTATAATAAGCAAATTCTTATAAAGAAGACTATTAAGAGGGAAGGAGAAGGTATCGGGGCTCTTGTGGTCAGTGGTAACGGTGAAGATAATTCTCTTGTAATAGGTTCACAATTACAGGGTCTCCAGGTATATAAGGAAGATAATAATGCCGTAGTTAAAGGTGTAGGGACTATGATAGAAATATACTCTGACGACTCTCACCTGATAGAGCTTGCGTCTACTGGAGTTACTTTCAAAACTAGGACTGCCATAGAAGACACATTAGTTGGTGATATGATACAATCTACCAACAGCAGTAGCATTTCCGGATACAGATTATATTATGATGAATACTCTGAAGAATCAACGCTAGAGGTAGACAACTTGATAACTAGAAATTCAGTTAGCTACGTAGATATAACATATTCCGATTTATATGATTTGTGCCAATCTGGAAAGTTAAAAGTGTCACAACTTTATAGAATTTCTGACTTTCAAAACGAATGGGCATTAACTAGTGAAGATGATATTGTGTTGAATGATAAGTATCAAATGGAAGATAATGGCGAAATCATATATGTTGATAATGGTCAGCCCATAGTAGAGACTCCTAAAAATGTAATTCCAATTGTAGTATTTGCTAATACAAGCAGCTCTGTTATAGGTAGGTATCTGGCAGATGACATACGACTTCTTATAGACTATGACATCAGTTTCAATCAAAATATAAATGGATTAACAGCCAAAGGAAGAATCACTAGATTAACAGATGAGAAAGGTAATTCCTGTAACTATGACTTTAAACATCTAAAATTTAAAATCACCGAAGACGGTGTAGATAAGTGGATTTATACATTTAGAAACGGAGAAGAGGATTTAAGTTTAACTGATACATGTAGGAATAATGTATTAACTGTTAATAATTACGAGATTAAATCTGAAACCGTAACTGTACGTGATAATGGTAATATTGTTACATTACAAGGAACTCTTTCTGATAACAACTTTGGAACTATTAATAGTAACTTTAAATTTTCCGGGACTGCTAATAAATTGAATGTGTCCAGAACATTAGAGAATGTAACATTTAAAGAAGATTCTACTATAGATGAGGTAGCTATTAGAAGTCTTACTAACGTAACATTTAATGAATCGTTCTCAAGGACTACATTCCATTCAGATATAAACGATGTTGACTTTGATACTACTGTATACGCTCTACTTTATGATAATGAAAAGGTAAAAGATGTATATTACAACAATAATACAGTCTCTGTTATTTGTATTCCTGATATGTCAACTGCAACATCTGGAATACCTGCGGGCACAATAGTAATGTATAACGGAACATCTGGAATACCTGCGGGCTGGGCTATATGCGATGGTACTGAAGGTACTCCTAACTTGACTGGCAACTTCATTAAAGCCAGTGAAACAGGGGAATTTATACCTGCAAGCTCCGGTAGTTCAACTGAAACTCCTATTACATATTACTCATTAGTGTTTATTATGAAATTGGCTTAATGGAAATAGCAATATTTAGTGATAGATTACTAATTTACGTTAAATTAAGAATAATTAGTCTTTAATTTTAAGGTATGGAAATTTATCACTAAATTTGCAAATAACTTTAAAAGGGAATAATATGGACATGAAATTAGAAGAATTAGGTTTTGACGATGAAGACCTGCTAGGTGAAGACGGTGTAGTGCAAACAGGAGACCCTGATGATGACATTAAACGTTGGATTGACAATGATACTCCAGTAGATTTAGACGAACCATTGGACAATCAAGAACCACCTAAAGAAGGTGACGGAGATACAGAACCTACAGAGGATGATTTAATCACAACTATGCTCAAAGCTAAAGGAATCAATCCAGAGGCTATTAAGTTCCAAAATGATAACGGAGAAGTAGAAGAAATTCCATTCTCTGAACTATCTAGGGAAGAGCAATTAGAGCTTTTAAACTATGATGATACAGATTATAATTATGGTTTAGAGCCAGAAGAGATTGACCTTATTAACGAGCTTAGAAGAAATAATTTAAGTGTAGATGACTATTTGGAATCTCATAGACGTCAAGCTATTCGGGATTACCTAGACCACCTAGAAGATGAACCAGAATATCAAGTAGATGGCATGACAGATGATGAACTATTTATTGCAGATTTAAAGGCAAATGTCCCAGAACTTACTGATGATGAAGCTTTAGAACAGTTAAATCTTGAGAAGCAAAACGAAGCTCTCTTTAATAAGAAGATGAGCGGAATGAGAGCTAGCTATCAGCAACGCGAAGAAGCAGCTATGCAGCAAGCTCAAGCAGAAGCAGAAGCTCAACAGAAAGAAATGTATGAAGCTTACGAAGACGAAATTTTACAAGCTATTCAAGATAACGAAACTATAGATTTGGGAGAGTCATCATTAACGCTATCAGAGGACGATATGAATGAAATTGCTTCCTTTATCTTAGATTCAGATGCTGCTGGAGTAAGATACTTAGCCAAAGCCATTAATGACCCACAAATGCTAGTGCAGATGTCGTGGTTTGCTCTTAAAGGACAAGAAGCTATACGTCAAATCTCCGAATATTATAAACATCAGATTACAGAGCAATCCAAAGCCAATTATAAGAAAGGTTATGAGGATGCTAAGGCTGGCAGAGCCTCTAATCCTGCTAAGACTGTAGTTAAAAGACCAGAGCAGCAAACTGGTCGTAAACCTAAAACAACATCTATTTACGATTTAGATTAAAATCCAAATAAATTATTATGATAGTAGCAAATTTCGTAACTAATCGCGCCACTATGGGCGACACTAGAACTTATGAAGACTTCTATAAGTTTCTAGGAACTAAACCAACTAGACTTGGTGTAGTATCAAGACTCTACCCAGAATTGACTGCTTCTTACCTAACAGAATCTTTGAGAAACATCTTCTACATGGATTCTAAATCAAATAACAAGTACAGAAGCATTGACTCAATGTACTTTGAATGGGAAGTTGAAACCAACTACATTAAGAGAGTTGAGTTTGCAGATGTACCAACTGAAACTGGAGAGAACGGAACTGAAATCGTAATGGCTTTCAAAGAGAACTATTACCAGAAGTACGACATCTTCAAGATTGACAAAACAATGCAGCAATGCTTTGTAACCCAGAGACCAGTTCGTAAAGCTGATAATTACTGGGAAGTAACTGTTAGACTTATTGATAACGACTACTCTAGCGTTCTTGACCTTAGCGGATGCCAAATTGGTGACACTACTCGTTTCCAATCTAACGCTATGCCAGAAGCACACGAAGAGGGATATGTTAAATATCAATCTAACATTGAAAGACACAGAGGTTATATTACTACTCACAGATGTGATGACAGTTATACAGCTCTGTATGCTGCACAAGAAGACGTTCTTATTAAAATAGGTGAAGGTAAAGGTAATGGTCAGATGTCTGAAACTATGTACCGCATGGATAAGACTCAATCTAACTTGCTGAAGAACTTCCTATATGTAAGAAACAACGGTTTGCTGTTCAACAAAACTAACGTTGACAAGAATGGTAAACCGACACTGTTCGACCCTGACACTGGTCGTCCTATCTACATTGGTGATGGTATCATCCCACAAGTAGAAAGATTTGCATCTAAATATGCATATAATAAACTTACTGTGGAAGCATTCACTACTGCTATCGCTATGATGAATGAAAAGAGTGAGAATCCAACTGGTAACAAATATGTACTTATTTGCAATGAGAAAGCTTGGCAAGACGTACAAACTTGTCTATCAGAATGGCTTGCAAGATTCAAAACTTGCGGAACTTATCTGTGGTCTAAGAAAGCTAACGGCTATGTTGACGTTGGTGCTACATTCCAATCTTATGAAATCGGTGGTAACACAATTTCATTCAAGGTTGACCGTACATTCTCTCGTGAATGGGGTAGCGACAAGGGCTTCATGCTAATGTTAGACTTGACTGCTGACAAAGTAAGTGGAGAACCAGCTATTCAAATGTTCACTCTTAAAGGTGGTGACTTCATCTCTAATAAATATCCAGGTGTTGGTGGACTTGATGGTCTAAGCTCAGGTGTAGTTTCTAGCCCTGTAGCAGCTTCTAAACTAATCAACTGGGGTTATTCTGGTGTTGGTGTATTCTCACCATACAGAAGCTTTATTATGAAAGAAGTGTAATTAAATAAGTAGATATTGTGGGGAAGGCATAGACCTTCCTCACATTATTTTACAAGATAGTAATTTATATTAAGTAAATGATTGAAATAATATGGCTAATGAAACAGACAACATAATTGTCTTAAGAAGTGTATTCGGTAAAGTAGGACAAAAGTACTTCCTTAATCCAGTTAGAGACCCACAGACAGGTAGATATCCTGACTGTGTAAGACCAGTAGATAGTAAAGGTGATATGCTATTAAGAGGAGAAGAAGATAAAGGTAAATGCTTGATTGCAGAGAACCGTGTATTTATTATTGAAGACGGTAAAACATTTGACCTTAATGACCCTTGGCAAGCAGCTGAATGGTATTCTATTCAACACTGTCCTATGATTGCTATGTCTCGTGACCAACGTGACAAGAATGGCAATTTAGTGATTGACGGTGACTCTAAAAGATACGGAGGAGCTGAACTTTACGTTGAAAGACCTGGTTATGAGACTAATAAGCGTGTTAATAAGAGACGTCTTATCCATGATGCTGAAGAGTATATCATTAAAGACCCACAAGGTGCTGCTGGTAGACTTAAAATGGCTAAATTGCTTGGACGTAACATGCGTAATGCTCCTGATGCCGACGTAGAAGACTTCTTGATGAACATTGCGTCTAAGGACCCAGAGAAGATTATTAATCTATATACTGGTGATGACATTGCACTTAGACTTCTGTTTATTGATGCTAAAGACAAACGTGTAATATACGTTAAGAATAAAGTATATCTATATAGTGAGAATCAAATTCCATTGGGCGCAAGTGATGATGCAGTTATTACTTGGATGAAGAGTCCACAGAATAGAAGAACTCTTGAACTAATTAAGAGGGACACATATCCGGAACTGTATGAACAACCAGAGCCTGATTTTACTAACAAAATAAAAGATGAAGAGACTAAGAAGTCATCTTCAACTGGTAAATATATTAAATAATGACTGCTAGACAGGTTTATGAAGGAACCGCTACTGAAGTAAATAAAGTACAGTCTATGACTCTATTATTAGAGGATTTTAACTACTTCTTTAATAAGGCTATATATCAATATATTAATAAGAGATATAATATATATGATATTAACCAACAGACTACTGACGACATTAGGGTTCTAAAAGCTACAATAGCCCTTCCTGTAACACTTGCTACGTCCGCTTACGGAGACACAGAAGGTCTTGATTCACTATATGGCGCGACGTATGAAGTGGAATTACCTAGTGATTACTTACATTTACTTAATTGTGTATGTGATTTTGAACTAAAGAAGACTTTCAAATGTTATAACGCTGGCTCCAGAGTTCAAGTCGGAGCTAGCCGTTTAACATCTGACGCATGGTCTCAAATCATTCAGAATATCTATATGAGACCTAGCTATAAACGTCCTTATTTTTACATACACAATGTTGACATAAATACTAGCAATCCTACTAACCCGTATGATGCTGGTAATAATCCACATGGTACTGATATTAGTTCTGCTAAGACAGATACTGATACTAATGCTACAGATGTAGCTGGTGGATTACCAAGAACAATTTCTATTGGTGGTAATGCTGTTACCACAGTAGAAAGAGAAGGACAGATTCGTTTCGGTAATCCTTCTACTGTTAGAATGGAGATACGGTACGGGAAGGACCATACTCTATTTGAGTTAAAAAAAGTATATGTGGACTACCTGAAAGCTCCACAAACTATACGATTGACACAAGAACAGATGGATATGACAGAAGACACATCCCAAATTATGGAATTTCCTGATTACGTGTGTCACGAGATTATTAATGAGCTGGTACATATAATCTTGGAGAACGAAGGTAATCCTAGATTACAAACACATATTCCGATATCAACGTCAGTTGCAAATCCAGCTCAGCAACAGACACAAACCAAATAATTATTTAAATTATGTTTAAGTGGACAAACACATTAATCGTAAATTCTAATTTAGATTCTAGTGGCAAACCAAAATGGTCAGCACAGGCTGAAGACACTGGTAGTGGAGTTGTAGGTAGCTTCGAATTTAAAAGAGTTAACAAATTCCTCAAACCAAACGTAGTAGCAATCTATAAGAAAGAAGCATCAGACCCAGTACTTGGTAAAGTTACTTTCACTATGAGCAATCAAGGTGTAGGTAATTATAGAGTTGCTCTTTACATCAGACTATCTGGAAGCCAGAACTCTTATTACTCAAATGACTTTGTATTCAAAGGTAAACCTTTGATGTATGAATTTGCAATTAAGAATGCAAGTGCTACAGCAGCAGATGTTGCTAAAGAAGCAGCTAGAGTAATTGAGAAGATTCAGACTATCTATGGAGACCACTGGATTAAAGCTAGTGCAAATGGTAACAACCTTGTTATTGAAGGAATGGATGAATATCAACTATTTACTAAAGCTGAAATTCAGAAATTCAATCCAGACTTGAACACTGCTTTAGTTGGTGGAGAGTTTGAAACGATTGCAACAGCACTTCCGGCTGACGACCCAGACTACGATGGACAAAACACTATTGTGAAATCTAAAGAAGGATTCGGTACTTACTGGATGATTCTTAAAGACCTAAGACTTCCGACTATGGAAGCTAGACGCTTTGCTGGTATTAACGAAGAAGAGCTTCCTGTTCCAGGAGCTAAGTATAATGAGTATATTATTAACTATTGCGTTAATAGAGGCATTATGGGCGGAGATGCTGTAGGAGAAGTTACAAGGTCACTTACGACTCATGTATTCTATGTTAAACAAGATTTGGCAGCTGATTTTGAAGCAGCTCTTGCTAAGATAGGTACTATCGGTCAAGAAGTTACTCCAGGTGAAACTGCACAACAGGTTCTAGAAGCTAGTAGTGCTAATGCAGCTGAAATTGCTAAATTGAAGACTAACAAGGCTAACGCTGCTGATGTTTATACTAAAACAGAAGCGGATGCTAAATTTGAGCTAAAAGCGTAACAACTTAAAACAGTAATTGAAGGCGGGGGCGTCATACGCCTTCGCCTTTATTTATTATAATCATATGGGATATTACGAGAAATTATCGTCAGCCATATATAATGACATAATGAGTGGTCTTAGAGGTTATAGCTCCACTCCAACAATGTCATTAGAACAGTTAGAGGATGATTGCGTTGATGAAAGACTTCAAATTATTAAGGAATATTTTATTAAAGGATTAGTTCCTAAGAAGGACTTACTGATGACTATACCTTGTATAGAAGTTGACTGCAAGAATATTGAAAGGTGTAGATGTAATGCTAGTCCCTGTGACACATTAACTGCTCATTTTGAAATTCCTCAACTTCTTACAGAGTTCGGAGAAGACGGTATAGAATATATAGGAGCTACTGATATGAGTAATCCATTTATATATTATACTAATCCTATCGTAATGAAGTATCATAAATATAGAGTAAGAGGAAAGAATAAACCATACGTGTGGATTGATATAACTCCTAACGAGAACAATATGTACGATTGCTTTGTATTTAATGCTCCATTATTAAAGAAAGTAACAGTAGTGGCAATATTAAAAGACCCTAGACAATTAGATTGGTTCGGATGCTGTGCCCCTGTTGATATTAATAATATGACATTCATTGATGCTGAAATTAAGAAGAGACTAACTGAAAAGAAGATTCGTTATTATAGGCAGCTCGCAGCTCCTGTTTTACCTAATGACCAAGTACCTAAATAATGGAGAATTTTAATTCAGCTTATTATCAAATGAATCTGCTCTATGGAACAGAATTGTCTCCTGAAGAGTTCGAAGAAATTGGACTGATTGCCTGGCATAAGATAGGTAACAGGAGAACTAGATTATACAGGTATGTTACTGATATTCAATGCCCTGACAACACAGTGGATTTACCTTGCAACTGTGACATAATTGAAGCAGTCACTTATGGCTTTGAAGAGTGGAATTATGTTACGAATGACACAGTAAACGGAGATTACTCTTCACAGTTTACTGAAAACTATATAGAATCAAGAAAGCTTTATAGTGACCCTCTCTATATAAGTGGCAAGTATGCCAAATTTGAAAGAGTGGGTGATACTTTGTACTTTGAGAAGAATTATGGACAGGTAAACATTCTCTATAAGGGCATTCTGGTAGATGAGGACGGATTACCTGAAATCAATTATAAAGAGAAAGACGCCATTGCATGTTACTGTGCTTGCACTAAGAGATTTAAAGAAGGTTGGAAGAATCACAACCAGAATATGTTACAGGAAGCACAATTATTGGAACAGAGGTGGTTGAAACTATGTGACGCAGCCAGAGTTTCAATTCATTTAAGTCAAAATGACATGAATGAAATCTTAGATGCTAAAACTAGTTGGAATAGAAAGATATTTAATAAGTCATATAAGCCCTTAAAATAATATGAATTATGCTTTAGGATATGCCTTTAACATCCATGACATGTTTGCTGGTTTTGATACCAGCAGACTTGACTTGGACAGTAAGACATGTGAGGAATTAATAGGTAATAGACATAAAGAAGTAATTGCTAAGCAAGTGTTTAAATACGCAGTTAAGCTAGTAATTGATGATATTATACATAGAAACAATAGATTTGAGCTTCCAACTTTAGGAAGAAATGCCTGGTTATACATGAAGAGAGTTTCTGGTAATGAATTTACCGAAGCTAGACGATTTGGTAAGTGGAAAGATGTAGACTTTCTAGCTTCTGATTTCTGCGGATATAGAATGGTATTAACTTACAAGAATCAAGAGATACAAAGGGAGAAGATGGCTTATCTAGACCCTGTTAATAAGAACGTAATCACAGAGAATACTAACAATGGAATGCAATACTACTAAGAAGTTTACTGATTATACAGACGAAATAATGAAGGAATTTCCATATCTTAGTAAGCATGACATAGAAATTATTGTTAGATATGGCTGGAGACAAATATACTTCTTAAACCAAAGAGGAGGAGATACAATCCTTAATAGCCATAAATATAAATATTGGTTATATATAGGGGAGTTAACTAAGAATCCTATTAAGCATTTTAGATATTACAGGAGAAAGATGCAGAACAAGTTGAGAGTGATGTATACTAGAAAGAAGATTCAATGGGACGGGTACTACTATGTAGCCTTAACCAATGAAGAATATGAAGAATTACTAGAATCTTTTAATAAGAAAGGCAGGAAGAGGAAATATTATACCTTTAATAATAAGAAGGTGTTTAAGATTCTAGACGAATGTAAACTATCATTCTCTGGCAGTCCTTGTATTATAAAATTCAAAGGACTTGTAGATTTAGGATTCTCCTATAAGAAAGAAGTACTTAAATGTGAGTATCCAGAGATAGCGTTCACAAGAGATAGAAATGCTAAGTTTGAAGACATCTTAGTAAGTAACGACAATTATGAATATTTATAACAATGAAACAAGAAGCAACAAATACCTTTGGAGATGGAATGATAATGGACCTAAATCCATTAACCACTCCTAACAATGTACTTACAAGTGCTCTGAATGCTACTATGATTACCTATAATGGTAATGAATTTGTGCTTCAGAATGACATGGGTAATGGTAGAGTTGAAACTGCCTACTTACCTTCAGGCTATGTTCCAGTTGGAATTAAAGAATATGGAGGAATAATATATGTTGCATCATATAACCCTCTTACTAACAAGGGCCAGATTGGCTCATTCCCGTCTCCAGAGCGTAATATTAGTTCTGAAGAAGCTGGTACTCCTCAACAGAATATTAATATTCATGAACTTTTCAAATTTACTCCAAAATCCGGAGCTACCGAGAGCTATCAAAAGGTATCTTTATTTCCTGAAAAGTCTGATACTATCATTCGACCGGGTGATAAATTTATGCTGCAATTCTATCCGCAAGATGGTGTAACATGGAACGACTTAAAGAAAGTTATTACAGATTTTGATAACGATGGCGAGAATAAACTTCTCAAGTTGAGATTAGCAGTTTTGGACTCTAATGGTAACTTAAAGGATATTACTCAACAACTAAAGAGAATGAGCGTAGACGGTAAAGTTGTGGACTCTCCAGAAGGATTCTTTATGAAGATGTTAGATTCTCCTTTGAGTGGAGATATGAATGAAAATGATTTGGAGAACCTTAGAAGTTCTACGTCGGCTTTTAATGTATACAACAATAAGTTGTCGGGAAGCTTGTATATAATAGTGGAGCTTAACACAATAACATCATTTGATGTTGAAGTGTATGGAGCTAAAGCTGAAGAAGTGCCAGTGGAATGGATACCGCCTATATCTGAATATTCTGAACCTATTACTATTCCTGTTGGCAAAGCAGCAATATTGTTTAAGGAAACATTTACATCTGACATTACAGATGGAGGGACCTATTGGAGAGGTGTCATAGCTTCCGTGGCTACATCAGAGGAATCTCAGTCTGATTATTATGTAAAGCAAACCGATATTAATGGAGTATCTACGCTAGTTCTAGAAGATATTAATAATGACTCCATACTAACCTATAAGCTAACTCCAGTCATGGAATATATGCCACTTGCATCTATGTCTAAACAAGGAAGTATAAATATTAGTTTGCTTGGGTCAGGATTAATATCACTAGTTGAATGGAGATATTATAATGATATATCGAATAATGTTCTCACTATCTCCTGGGGAATGGAAACCTATCTGTTAGAAGGTGAAAGCATTTCTAATGTTAGATTCGAATTTAGGGACATAGCTAAGGCATTTGCCCACTCTGACAACATCTATACTTGCAACAGTAGACAGAGCTATCATGGGTCTTTTACTGAATCTCTTAATTATGGGGATTATGTAGATTCGGGTAAATTGTATCTAGTAGATGTAGTTTGTACCATAATCAGTTCAGAAGCTAGTAGAGACGAAATTATAACTAGGAGGTTTCTATACACTTCAACAGTATACAACGAGTTCTTTATGAAAAATGTCCTGGACTTCTCTACTATTCCGTTCCCTGATGTAGATTTAACAGCAGACATCTCTGCTCAACTAATATCTAGAACTACATCTAGTTCTACTGATATGCAGAATCTTACATTTGTATTACCAAATGAAATGTTTCCATTTTACTTAAATTATACAGAAGATAAAAATTTGGTGTACACAATAGGTAGAGATTTGTCTATTACTAGCCCCGATAAGTACCCATTTAAACTAAATGATAGTATATTCTCTGTAAACCTTTCAAACATAGGATACGAGAAGAAGAATGTTATTTACTCTCTTAGCCCAGAATCTACTATAGACTTTGATGATATTCAGAGCAGTGACCATGCATTTACAATGAATACAGAAGCGGAAGTAGGAGATTCGGTAGAAGCTACTTTATTCAAGTATGACAAAAAGACAGTTCATCCAAGTATACAGTGTGACTTAAAGGGTGATAATAGATTAGAATATATTATAAGAAACTCTTCTGAAATAAGAGGAAATCATAAGATAGTTCAGCTAAGTGGAACTGTGAACGTATTTGAACCTTTCGTATCTGATACTGGTGAAGCTACTTCTAGATTATTCTCTGTAGACGCTGGTTCACAGAGAATGACAGAATTTACTGGGCATCGGGTGCTTGTATGGCAAGGGTATAACGCAGGAAGTACAGAGAGAGGATATACTGCATTAGAAAGTATGACTTCCCAGTGGAAAGGTTCTGGTAATTTGGGACATAGAGAAACATCAGAAGACCATAGACAATTTGGGATATATCAACAAACTTTGAGCTTAATAGGTAGTTTTTATGGTGGAAACGCACCAGTATTCATATTACAAACTGCTGGAGACCCTATAAACACCAAGACTGATTGGTCTACAGACTTGGTTACCCAGAGAAATGGTAGATGGGCCGATTTCGGAATATTATGGTGGAGGACTAACACAGGGGCTTATGCTATTATAAATGCAGTCCAAGAGAGAGGAGATGCCATAATTAGGGAAATGCTTAACACCTTTAAGAGATATTATATATCACAGGATAAGAATCTGTCTGATATGTTTACATATGCTGTCGGAGACTATTGTTATTTGGATTCCTATGATGTGACATATACTAGCAATTACGAGGTTGTATCAAAATGGAAAGACTACAAATTCTCAGTTAGCATAAATAACGTAAACAGAGGATTTAGTAGGGATGTTTTAGAGACGTTAAACCCAGACTTAGCCACTACTCCAGGATGGGAAACTAACATTCCATTATACTCCAAAGAAGAAATCGATACTAAACTTACCACTCTAGTATTTGAAGAGGGAGCTCCTACGTCTAGTACGCTGGTATCTAAATTCAGCACCCCTTCCGTTCCAGACAGTATCATTACTTACTATGATAACTCTGCCCAGTCCATAGTCAGAGCAGTTGAGAATACTAGTTTAAGTCCGTCTAAAATATACGAATTAGAGAATGGAGAACTTGTAGCCCAAAAGACTAATTTAGGAAGACTTGTTCTGGCTAGGGTTAATGGTAAAAATACTATATTATATAATCATGGAGATTTCATTACTGCTGATACTGAAGCGCCTTACATAGACGGAGGAGCTAGTGATAAAGATGGACGTATACCTTTCCAATGGCAATATCCTCAGTTCCAGACTGTTACTAATAATACGTTTGGAATAAATTCAGGAGGTATTCAATTAGTTTCTTGGTAATGAGAATTAATCATAAAGACAGTTCAGAATTTATAAAAGAATGGCAATATGTACTAGACAATAAGAAATTGTCCCTGTACTATCTCTTAAACCAAATACGACCTAAGGGTAAGATAGTTTATGAGTATAATCCATTTCGAAATTTGAGATTATCACAATCAATGGATTCTTCTGGCTTAAGGCCAGGGGAACCTGGGTATAATTCAGAAGATGAAAACTTGCTAGAGCCAGGTACATTAGTTGACATGGATACTGAATTGCTTAATTTTAGTCTGAATCATCCCGTATCTATGATAGCCCAACCTTCTTACGACGGCTCAGTAAATTTAGTACTAAATGACAATTACAGTAAACCCAAATTAATAAATTCAAGGTTTACTGTTAGAGAAAATAACACTTATGAAATAATAGATAGAGTAGGAAATAATGACGTTAATCTATATGATGAATCACAATTTGACTCTGACACTTCTTTGTATAAACGTGTTACTAGTATACCTACGATAGAATTTTTAGGAATTACTTATAATGGAGTTATGCCAGTAGGTAATTACACCTTTTATTTTAAATTAAGTGATTTAGATGGTAACGAGACTGATTTCGTTGGAGAATCCGGAATGGTCTCATGCTATATAGGTAACTTAAATTCCCCTAGCTCAATTAGAGGAGGTACAAGAGATGAAAGTTCTGGTAAGGAAGTATTGTTTCAGCTAACCAATGTAGATACTAGTTATGATTATGTTAAGGTATATTACACTAGAAATAGTTCAGCAGTTGATGGTCAAAGAATAGTTTCAGCGGCAAGAATAGAACAGAAATATCCTGTAGTTAATGGAATATCTAATATTAATGTAACTGGAAATGAACAAATTACTGAAATACCTATAACTGACATTAATACTAAATACTTTGTCGTAGATAGAGCTAAAGCACAAGCTGCGTGTCAAAACATGTTATTTTTAGGAAATGTGTCTAAGCCAGATATGCTATATTCAGACCTACAGGACTTAAGCTTAAGAATACTGCCATATTATATAAGTAACAAAGCTAGAGATTTTATAGGAAGTACTGACTTTGCCTACGCTGATGATTCCTCCAGTGATAATAAATATGAGTATTACAATGTGTTTAACATTTATAATAGAACTGGATACTGGAACGAAGAAATATATAGACTTGGAATAGTTTATATTATGCCAGACGACACTCTATCCCCAGTGTTTAACATAAGAGGACGTGATGGAATACCTTCTGACAAAGAACTATCAGACTTGTTGAATATTTATTCTGATGATAACTACTCTATAGAAGTAAATGGAGAAAGAGAACATATAAAATATGATGAGAATACATATCTGTTAAATACAGGTTCTTTAGAGAACGTTAAGGGTGTTGTAAGAATAAAAGATACTTCTGGGGTATTGAATGTGTACGGTATCGGAGTAGGCATTCCTACTCAAGTGTTGGAATATTTATCAAATAAAGTTAAGGGATTCTTTCTAGTAAGACAGAAGAGGATACCTACTATTCTATGTCAAGCACTGACAATGGGCTTCGATAAGTACAGTAATTTGCCCTTAATTAAATATAACAATAATTATATAATAGAAAGCTTCTTAAATAGCTCTGGGTACTTAACCCAGGAGTATTTGCAAAGACTTATTACAGTAGGATACAATACCTCTAATGAGACCGCTATATGCCCAGAATATGAATTGAGACAATCTTACTTCAACAACTTGTTCACAGGAACTGACTTCCCGGTGCGAGCTGCGACAGTTCAAACTAACAAGATGCTCTACAGAAATCCGTATAATGACAGGCAATATTATTTAGATTCCCCATCAGTAAAATCCAACAATTCTCAATACTCTACGGTGCAGGTAACTGGAATACCAGACAATACTCCAATTGTAAAATCTGAATCTAACAATACTTTTAGAGCAAGAGCAGGAGAAGCAGAAGAAGGTTGGAAGTTCAGAACTATAGAACGGAAATCTGATTTGGATATAGACAATGGGGCTAATAGGGCAATTAGAGGTGTCTTCGGGTCCTATATAGGTATTAGTAAGTACAATGGGGATGCTAACACTATTATTAATATTTATGTGCCTGGATATAATGAAGGGCAAATGTCAGCATACTTCAAGATAAGATATGAAGATGCCTCGGCATATTACGCTGTAAGTGACAGATTTGGAGTGGTGGACGCTATTGACACCAGTGATATATTTACTTCTAATTCTGTTCAGTTTATAACAGAGAAATTTTATAGAGGAGATTGTTATATTTGTAATTATACACACAGAGTTAATAGGAATTTCTCGGACCCGGATGCCCCTACCAACGATGAGATTGTAGATGACAAGACCTTTAGAGATAACTATGATAAGGACAATAAAGAGAATTTAGCTAAAATAAATAGAGGTGATGTGAATGCTATTCAGCTAGGCAGCTGGGTAACATTCAAGGTATGTGCTAGCAGTAACCTATCATTACGTGATGTAGATAAGTCATATCCTACAGAAGAAGGATTGTACGGTACAGCCAGAACGTTCTATCCCCTGAGCGAGATGTCCGTGGATGGTGCATTTAAATTACCAGAGTCTTCTGTAATAAACGGAGGTTATGGGATAACAACATCTGAAAGACTCAATTTTAGAGCACCAGATGTTCCCTACATTAAGAACGTATATCAGACTAGAATACTATATTCAGATGTGGCAGTTACTGATTCATTTAAAAATGGATATAGAGTATTTCAGTTAACCCATTACAGAGACTATCCAAGTACTTATGGAGGAATTATGAAACTAGTTGAATTGTTTGGTAATATTCTCTGTATATTCGAACACGGAATAGCTTTAATTCCAGTTAATGAACGTGCCGTAGCAGGTGAAGGTTCGGGTGGAAATGTCTTCATTAACACCTCTAATGTGCTTCCAGAGAATCCAAAAATGCTGTCAGATACCTATGGTACTCAGTGGCCGGAAAGTGTCGTACAGACCCCATATTTCGTTTATGGAGTGGATACAGTTGGAAAGAAGATTTGGAGAACTAATGGAGACCAGTTTGAAATTATATCTGATTTTAAGATACAGGAGTTCTTAAATGAGAATATTACACTAAGTGAAAGAGAGCTTACCCCGGTAGTAGGTGTTAGAAACGTTAAGGGTCATTATAATGCATTCAAACAAGATGTTATGTTCACTTTCTATGATAATTTATATGGATTTGAAGAGAAGGCTTGGAACATCTGTTATAATGAGGTTATGCAGAAGTTTGTAACATTTTACTCTTGGATTCCTTCCTATTCAGCTAACATTGACAACATTCATTTTAGCTTTAATAGAGATACCTCTAAATGGATTAGTAAGCTTGGAACTAGTAGTGCTGTATCTAGTAGTGCGGATGGTGTGGTGCTTGACAACGTAGTATTTACTAAAGACAAAATGTCTGCAAACATAGTAGGCTTAGTCAATCGACCTATGCCAAATGAAGAAGGCACAGGACTTCCAACAGTAGATATTAAATATAGTCTTGAGAAGGATAACTTTGGTAATAGAGATAAGTTTGACTTAACCGAAGGAGTACTATCTTTCAATGGAACTTACGAAGAATTAACTAGTAAGACTGTGTGGCAATTAAATATTAGAGCTGATGTTACAATAAGAGATTATGAAGGAACAGACACATCTATTAAGCAATATGTATCTGGGTGGAAAGAATTTACTGAAACTAACGCTGGATATTATCAATCAGTAGTTGCTGTTACTTCTGATGCTGTAATTAATAATCCATTGCTAACCGAAGATGATAAGAAATTACCTAACTTAACAACAGACTTCTGGAAACATGGTCAGTCTGGAATCATTGATATTAAGGACAAGATTAAACCATGTTATTGGTATGGTAAGCAACATCCATTTGAGTATGAATTTGTAGTAGTTGATAACCCAGCTACACATAAGATATTCGAGAACTTGCAAATTGTAAGTAACAAGGCTGTTCCGGACTCATTCCATTATGAAGTAGTAGGTGAGAGCTATGAGTTCCATGAGGACAAGAAGAACATGTATATAAGACAAGAAGCTACTAAGGACTTCTATCAATATAATGGTTCTGATATACTGTACAACAGGAATTTCTTAGACCTAAGAGGTAAGCAAAGAGACATTCTTAGAAACTGGAAACCTACGGGACAGAAAGTGAAATCTACAATGTTCCCATTATACTATGCTAGAGTAGATACATTTAATGAGATTGAGGATTACTACAAAGGTAAGACTGCTCCTAATAAGGATTATGTTAATCTATCAGGTTCTGAAATAGTTTATAATGAGAAGCTAGATGAGTTTAGAGTCTGGACTCATGCTAAGGCTGCTGATATTAAAGACCCAAGAATTGGAAGATTAAGAGGAAATATGAATTATCAAGGAGATGTTTGGAATATTCAAATTAATCCTATTATCTTTGTACAGCGAAACGAGCCAGCATGGAATACAGCAAAACTTACTAAGGAAACTATAGATAAGGTTCCTATCTCTGTAGGTAATTCTCCTATACCAAACGACTTAAAAGGATTTGATATAACTTCAGAAACTCCTGTGGAAGACTATATGCCTCAAGATTTAATAGACTTAGGATATGGACCTGAAGATATAGACACATCTGATTGGTGGAGTGGTAGGAAGGAAGCAAGACTTAGAGACAAATACATCAAGATTAGAGTAAGATATACTGGCGAAGAGTTAGCAATAATAACAGCATTAAAGACATTATATACAATAAGTTATGCGTAAAATTATGAAATTCCAATGGGGAAATTCGCTATTAAGACAAGGTATGGGGAGTATAACTCCCCTACAGTCTAGTAGCGACCTCTATACAGCAATGACTGGATTACAATCCGCTAACTTCGATAAATTCTCTCCCGCCAATAATCCTTTATTACAAGCTGGTGCGGCTAGTGGTGACATGGCTTCTAAGGCATTACTAATGAATGCTAATACTAATAAAGCTGTCAATGGATTATCTAAATCAGCTGCTAATATGGCAACTGGAACTGCTGGAAGTACTGTTAAACCTGGTGGAGGGCTGTTTAGTAAAGCAAATATCGGTAACACCATGTCTAAGGCAGGAGGCTATGCTGATATGATTGACAGTTTTATTCCGAAGAAGGAGCAATCAGCACTTACTACTGGCTTAAATCAGGGATATGATGCAGCAGCTAATATGATTTCTAGTGCACCTGGAGTAGGAACTATCGTTGGAGGGGCAATGAAGATTGGTGGTATGTTGTCAGATGGACTTACAGCTTTAGGAGTAGGAACCGACCAAATGACTACTACTGATAAGATTCTTGATAGTAAATTTATGAAGTTAACTCCAATGGGGTTAGTAAATGCTTTCGGAGCTAAGAAGGCTGATACTATTTATAAAGATAACGAAACCTGGGAACAGCAAGGTTCAGCTTATGGAGGTTCGATGGCTAAGGTAGATGATGCTCTCACCAAAAGTGGTAAGAAGTACGGAGCCTTCAGTGGTAAGGCTAGACGTAAAGCTAATGCACAAATAGCAGAAGCTAAACGGCAGCAGAATTTGGTATCTGATATTAATCAAGAAGCACAAGATGCATTTGCAGCTTCTAATTATAGCGGAATTGGTCTTAGAAACGAGCTAGCACTTAGTGGAGGTTACAGAAACATGGCAGTTGGTAGAAACGGAATGAAGATACTAGATGCCGAATCACAATGGGCTAGGGAAGTTCTTAATAAAGCTAGAGAAGTTAATAGGCTTCAAAAGGGTGGTAGAGTAGACGGAATCACTGGAGCTGCTCCTAAGATAACATTTGAATCTTGGTATGAAACTGTCCCTTCAGACAGAAACGATACTACTTCATACAATCTTAGAAGGGCTTTTGAATTAGCCCCTAGGGAGGAATTAGAGGCCTGGAGAACATCTAGTGTAGAAGATTTAAAAAATGGGAAGAATCATTTAAACTCTGTCTATCTAAATCCTAAAACAGGTATCTATGAGTTTATGAAAGCTAAGAATCATCCAACTCTTAAATATGAATTAGAGTGGTACAATTCTAAAGACCCAGAAGCAGTAGAGTTTAGAAACTCATACGATTTAGACACATCTGGAGACTATTACAGGTATGTTCCCAAGAAGTTTGCAGAGGGAGGTAAAGTTAATGTAATTCCAGACGGAGCATTACATGCACACAAGCATCATTTAGAGGATATTAGTCCAGAGTATGAACAAGTAACTAGTAAAGGAATACCTGTAGTAACGGAAGAGGAAGGTGGTAAATTAAAGCAACATGCTGAAATTGAGCGTAATGAAATCATCTTCAGGTTAGAAGTTACTAAGAAACTAGAAGAACTTATGAAGGACGGAAGCGATGATGCAGCTATAGAAGCTGGCAAATTACTTGCACATGAAATTATTAATAATACTGTTGACAATACAGGTCTAATGGAGGTAGTAGAATGAGAATAGAAATTGGCGATAAAAAGTATAATGTAGAGGTAGCTCAAACAGACGAGGAGAAGACCAAAGGATTGCAAGGCAAGAAAGAGCTTGCTGAAGATGAAGGTATGCTGTTCATATATGATGAACCTCAAACAGTTGGTTTCTGGATGCAAGATACTGACATTCCACTCGATATAGTATTTATCGATGAAGATTTTGAAGTAATATCAGTTTATAAGGGACAACCGCACGATGAAACTATTGCTGAAGAAGATGATGTGCAGTTTGTATTAGAAGTAAATCAAGGTTCTGGAATTAAGGAAGGAGATGAGCTTGACATAGACGACGATGATGAAGTACCAACTATGAAGGTTATAGCTCCAGATGGTTCCACTCAAATGGAATTAAATGGAGGAGAGAGAATCTTTAGTAGAAAGAATACCAAAACTCTTATTCGTATGGCTAAGAGAGCAGATAAATCTAAGGCAGATAAAGATTATAAGGCACTCGGGAAGAAGATGTTTACCTATTTAAAACAGCAAGATGAACGTGAGCCTGAATATGTGGAGGCTCCTGAAAAGTAACCATAGTATTTTAATATAATTACTATCTACATTAATGTAAATAACAATAGTAATGGTTAGCTTTGATATGTCTAATTTAGTCACTAAATTTGTAGTCAAATATAATGTTATGGGTAAGTACTTAACACAAGAAGAAGTCATAACCAGGCTGACAAACACATTTGGTGATAAATTAGACATATCTAAAGTTAAATATATAGATGCTAAAACCAAAGTTAAAGTTAAATGCAACGTATGCTCTCATGAGTTTGAAGCTAAACCACTTCATTTGTTCAACGGGCATGGATGTCCCAAATGTGCCAGAGCACTTTGTAGGAAAGAAAATGCAGAAATAGTACTGATAAGTTTATAGAGAAAGCTAATGAAGTACATAATTATAAATATGACTACTCTAAAGTTACATATGTTACTAATAGAGTTAATGTCTGTATAGTATGCCCCATTCATGGTGAGTTCTACCAGACTCCTCACTCACACTTATCAGGTAATGGTTGCCCAAAATGCTTGTACAAGTCACAATACAAGCTATATAGTAGGTTATGTAATGAATTTCCAGATTTGGAAATATTATATGAATATAGTCCTGATTGGCTAGGTAAGCAAAGATTTGACATCTACATACCTAAATATAATATTGCTATAGAATATAATGGGGAGCAGCATTATAAACCTATAGCTAGGTTTGGAGGAGTACTTGGATATAATAAAACTGTTGAAAGAGACAGTTATAAACTAGAGAAATGTAAAGCTAATAACTGTAAGTTGTATGTTTTAAGGTATGATTATAAGAACGATGACTTGCAAGAGATAATAAACACAATTCAATCTTTAAATTAACATAATTATGAAAATTCAAAGTAAAGTAGCTAGATTTATGCAACAAGGTGGTGCAGCTCCTGTACCACAAGACCCCGCAGCAGGAGGCGCACCTGCTGAAGGAGCACCAATGGAAGGCGGAGCACCGGAAGGAGCACAAGCAGGTAATCCTATGGAACAGATTCTTCAAGTGGCAGCACAGGCAGTGCAAACAGGTAACTGCGAAGCAGCTCTAGCTGTATGTCAGACTCTTATGTCGGCAGCACAGGGAGGTATGGGACCTGGAGAAGCTCCTCAAGAGGAACCAACCTTTGCAAGAAATGGTTCTAAACTTAGAAGAGTTAGATAATCATTTAACAAGTTAGAAAGGGGCATATATCAAACAGTATATGTCCCTTTCTTAGTTTATAATACGATATGTCACAAGCAATAAGAAAGTATCACACTGGTGGCAAGTCCTCACAAGAACCAGAGCTGTTTGAGTGGAAAGATGTTAACAAATATAACAAATCAGATTTAGTATCTGGCTTATATAGAAACATTGACACCTATATACAGAATAACGGACTAAAAGGGGACAAAGCTGACCAATTCAGAAAGGCTGCTGGTCAATTCATAGAGGGTCTTAAGTCCGGGACTGTGACTATGAATGGAGACGGAACCTTTACAGATGCTTCTGGGCAAATGAGTAGTACTGGTAAATATGACAAGAAATTTCTAGGATTAGGTACTAAGAATACAGAGAATAATGCATTCAACAGAGTTGGTGATTATGCATTAAGCTATATTAAAGGTATGAGTCCCTATAAGGCACAGGTTGAAGAGAAACCTCAAACTAAGGCAGCTCCAATTTCATTTAAACAAAGACTAGCTAATATAGCTATGGGAGGAAACTGGGATGATAGTCTATGGAGGAAGTTTAATTCACAAGACCGCTTAGGATTCCTAAGACAAGCAATACAATCTAGTCATAATGATTTCATTAATAATCCAGAAGCAGAATATAACAAAGATGTATTCGGAACTAGAGAGAATTGGATAGAGAGAAGCTCTAATCTATTAAAAGCTCTAGAAGACAATAAATATGACCCTGAAGACCTAAAATTCTCTGCCGCTATGGGCTATGGGGATTTAGGTACTTATCTAAATGATGTAAACTTGATAGATGCTTACAGGGAGTCCTTAATAGCAGATGCCAAAAGTAAAGGGATATTAGGAGATGAAGCAATTAACGCCTATGTAGAGAAAGGTCTAAGAGACCAAGCTAATAAGGAGAAAAAAATAACAGATACTAATAAGGCTGAACTGAAGACTGAAGCTACTAAGAAATACTTTGAGGATTATAGAAAGAATAATCCGTTTAAATCTTCCATGTCAGGACATTTCGGTAATGTTAATCCTAATTACAATATTGACAATTTACTGGATTACTTGAAAGGTCAACCAGACATGGCAAATTACTTTACCAGTGTATTAGGAAGAACTTCATTTAGACCAGACAACGGACAGCATATAGTTAATAATATGGATGCTGCCTTAAGGATCATGAGGTCACAGTTCCCAGACATAGGCGATGGCTTTGTAGCAGTGCCCACTACATACGATTTCAATAATTATACTAGTATAGCATATAATCCTGAAACTAAACAGTACAAGGAAGTCTCTATGCTAGATATACCTGCGTTGCAACAGATAGCCTATGCTCATTATGAGAATCCTACTGATAGTTTAAAACCTAGAGTTGCTCCTAGAGTACCAAAGCGGGGAGGTTCATATTTCCAACAGGGAGGAAGTATAGGGTTTAATAGGGAAGCTGTTAATGCTGAAATACTTAAAGCTATTAAGGAGAGAGACGCTAAACGTCAAGCTGACAAGGAAGCTAAAGTAGAACAATCTGTAGCATCTGGTAAATCTCCACAACAAGCTGTCAATGATAGCAGAAAGCCAGCAGATACTGGATTTACTGCTTCTGATTATGCAAGGCTTGGGGCTATAGGTGCTGATTTAATATCTATGATACCTGGAGCTGGAGTAGTAGGTTATGCTGGAACACTAGCCAATTTTGGAGCTGATTGGGGCCAAGATGGTCTTGACTGGGGAGATGCAGGACGTCTAGCTATGAATTTAGGTTTAGATACAGTTGGATTAATTCCCGGACTGGGTGCGGCAGCTAAAGGTAGTAAGGTAGTCAAGAATCTTATAAAATGGACTCCAAGACTATTATCGGCAGCAGCTGCAATAAACTATACAGGCCCTGGTATAGAATCAGCTAGAAAGTTGGCTACTAACCCAAAAGACCTTTCCGTAGATGATTATAGAAACTTGGCTGAACTAATAAAAGTTGTAGTTGGGGGTGGTAAAGGGGTTAAACGCCAAATACAATCTAAACAGCTTAGAAATGCTGCTGCTACTGGAAATCATGTAATAACTAGCGCTACTGGTAGAGAATACACTGTCACTGGAGCGCAGTTGGACGAGATAGCTAGTCATGGTAAACTCAAAGACCAACAGGCAGCTTTCCAGAAGATTACTAAGAGTGATGATAGATTAGGTCGTCAAGTTAATTTCTCATGGCACAATCCGTTTATAACTAGTTTGCCCAATTCTGTAGTAAGACCAGAATACAACTTCAACAAAACTAAAATAGTCAGCACTACTAAAGGTGATATCGAAGTGCCTCTAGTCTATTCAGATTCAGAGAAGGAAATAGTTAAAAGAATGCAAACTGGAGTTATATCTATTCTTGGTCTTGATAAGCCAGCTCAATGGTACAACTCTTTCAAATACAGAAATCTTAATAAAGGTCAAGCTAAGCCTTCAGAGCTGTTGGCGTTACCTGCCCCTAATCAAGTAACTCCGTCTAACAGGGTATTTTACATGGGAGATGGTAAGTCAAGACAAGTTGTAGACATTACTGACCCAAACAAGCTGGCACAAACTAGAGCCACAGGAGATAGAAACAGACGTAATGAAGCTATTAGGAATGAAAGACTTAATAAGCAGGCTGAAGCTAGAGAAGCTCAAAAAGCTAGAAATGAAGCTTTGACTGCATGGGCTACTAATCAACCTTCACCTAAACAGCCATTAGCTGGAGCAGCTAGAGCTAATAAGGAAAGGACTTACAGAGAAGTATTCCAACCAGTAGCTGAACGTGAGTACAATAAAGTATGGGATGAAGCAGTTAAGAATAAAAAGGATTTTGGATATGAGGATGTAACTCCTAGAAGGAATGTGTATACTCCACCAACTCCAACTGAAATTACTGTTACTCCTACTAATACGATTACCGATAAGAATGCCAGATACTTATGGGAATTAGTTAATCCACCCAAACGTAGTACTGCTCATGTTAAAAGAGAGCTTCCTAAGAAGCAATCTAAACCTAAGACTAAGAAGAAGTCTAAGGATGACAGAGTTACTAAGAAAGCTAACGGAGGAGTGTTAATTCCTAAATATCAAGGAGGTAAAGCTATACGTAATGTACAATCTGCTAATGATTTGAATTGGAACACAGACGTCTTAGGAAGTGCTGGTTACAACGACACATTAGGCATGATTAACCCAGCAAATGCTAGTACATACAATAATATGCAAAGAGATTACAGTAATCTTGGATTTACTGCTACTAAGCCTGGGGCTTCTAGATTATCTTATAATCAGAACGTAGCTAACTATCAGACTAACTTTAATACTAATACTAAAGTGAATACTGGAACTATGGCTAGTCTGGTTAAATCTGGTAGAATAACAGGTAGAGGTGGAAGTTCTGACAAGGGTACTCAATGGACTGCTGACGGATATGCAGGAGACCAAACTTGGTTAAGACATTTAGGAACTAACAATATTAGTGCTGACAATCTAGCTAAAGTTAGAGCTGGAGTTAATGATAATATTGATGTTATTAAGAACTTAAATACTGGAATGCTAAACTTTATGCCTAAAGCTAAGGCAGCAGGCATTACTAGTGGAAATCCACAACCAGCTATGCCAACTAAACTAGAATCTCCAGTTCCAGCTATGGGTAGTAATCCTACTAAGAAGCAAATTAGAGATGCTAAAAGGTCACAGAAAGCTGCCGGAGACGGTACTGTGCGCGGAGCAGCTGGAGGTGAAAAAAAAGGTTTAGGAGGTTTTAGTGTATTGCCAGAGGATGTGATAGCATTAGGCAGAATGGTTGGAGGATTGGCAACTAATAACAAGGCAGCTGAACAGTACAAAGCTGGACTAAAACCATTGCTAATAGATACATATGAGAACACTGTACCCATTACTGGTAACTACTTTGCTAAAGCATCTGCTGATAGGCAAGCTTCTAATTTAACATCTCTTGCTGCTAGACCTAGAACTTCTGATGCATCGCTTCAGCTTGCTGGAGAATTAGAAGCACAGAACAAAGCTGGTGATATAAGATTCCAAGGAGATATGGCTGATGCTGATATGTTCTATAAGACAAGAATGATGGCTCAACAAGAGTCAGATGCTGCTAAGGCTAGAAGAACTGATGTTGCCAATAGAAATAGAGCTTCAATGCTACAAATTGATGCTGCTAAGGCGCAAATTGATTCTGCTAAGACTACAGCTAATTATCAGCAAGTTATTAATCCTTACCTATCTGGTATTGAAAATCAATTCAGACAGAATAGAGCAGCTCGTAAACAATACGATGCTGAATCTTATAGGCAGGGGTTACTATCTACAATGCAGCCACAATATGATGCAGCAGTTCAAGCTGGGGATACAGCTAAACAGCAACAATTATTAAGACAGTACAATACAGATATGCTTAATTATTCTAGAAATAATGTTGGAATGCCTTGGATGTTCCAAAGAACTACTCCTTCTCCTAATACCCCATATACTTATGCTAAGGGTGGAAGGTTGACAGCCCAGGAAAGGATTATAATTCAAAGAGCTAAGGATTTCAACAGAAGAATGCTAGCAGATAATAAGCAATTCCATAAAGACATAATGGCAGCGAAGAAGCAACATGCTGATATGATTAAACATATGTCTTCATTAACTTCTGAACTAATTAAGAAAGGAATGTCATGGAAATAATAAATAAAATACAGAAGCTACAGGGCGGGGGTATTCCCGCCTTTGTTAGCTATACTAACGTTCCTCAACCGCAACCTACGGCTCCCTATGTTGAAGGAGCAATGAGCAGCAATGCAGAAGCAGATAAGAATACAATAGGAGGTATAGATAAGTCATTGATTACTGCTCTGTATAAAGAGGGTCTTATTAGCGACACTGATGCAGTGGCTGAAGAAATAGGTAATCTATTCAGTAGTCAGAACAACCCATTCAATCCAAATCAAACTGCCACAGCTTATAGAAGAACTCTTCAACTAATGGCAAGACTTAGAGAGGGCAAAACTCAACTAAAAGATGCTATAGCAGAGTCACAGAAGAACGGCTCCTTTGGTGAAATGGCAATTACTACTGACGGCAGATATTATGTAATGGGAGAGGACGGAATTACTACTAAAGCAACTCTAGAGCAAGGTGATAGAGTTCTTACTAATGCAGACCTGGCTGACCTACGAGCTAATAAATTGCCGTATGCTAATAATATATCAACTGTAATTGCTAATGGAGTCAGCATGGATAGTATTAATAAGACAGTATGGGACCTCATTGGTAAAATAGGTAAGGATAGCACTTCTAAAGAGTTCTTTAAAACTAAGAAAGGTAAAGATATAAAGGAGGGAATAGACGAATTACTAGCTGCTGGACAGGACGGAGTGTATAAAATTACAGAAAGTAATACTGACCAATCAAAGAAGGCTAGAGTAGCTCTTACTTACTTGCTGTCTACCATGCCTAATAATGCAAAGGCTTTACTAAGAGGTAAGGCTGCATTGTCTGGATTGGACCCTACTAAAGGTGCGTATGAATTACTGGCTGGTATGATTTCATCTGGAATTGATTCTGACTATTCTATTAAAGTAGATTATGATAAGAATGCCACAGAGGGAGCATCTGAATCTGGCTCTAAATCTAATAAGACTATGCAGATTAAACCTATTATGTCTTATTACATGGGGGAGAATGGAGATGCTGGTAAATACATACTTAATCCCGGACAAGGTTACCGAATGGAAGCGGATGCTGTATTTTATGGTACACCACAAGGACAAGACGGTAACTTAGTTGCTAAAGGCTCATTAGAGTCATTACTAATGTCTGGAATTGGAGGTATTGTTGACAGCAATAGCATTCATTTAGGCAATCAGAAAGTCGATTCTTCTAAATTTGGGCAGGTGCTATATGACGGAACTCAACTTGCAAGGGCAGTTCTACCATACACATATGACCAAAACGGCAGTATAGCTCCAGACTTTGAACTTATGCCTAGATTCATCGAAGCTCAAAAAGAAATAGAATCCAGAGGAGCTAATATAAGTGCTGATGAAGTGCAGAGCATACTTATGAAGCATGACTTAGAAGGATATATGGTGCAAGATGCTAACGGAGGACTAGTTTGGGACAAATCTAAATTCCGTCCTTTCTTAATGACTAACGTATATGCTAGCGGGGAAGACCCATGGTTTGGCAGCAAGAAAGGTGCAATTGATGTAGATAGGGCAGGGGAAGGTTATATGACTAATATCAGAAGTATGCTTGATGTTGACCCTGATGCTATAGAGAACTTATTTAAAGGAACACTTGGAATGAAACCTTATGATGACATATATAAAACAGTTGCTTATATGCCACTAAGAGAGAGTGCTGGATTAGCTCTTAACGTCGCTGGCGAGAATCCTACTGTACCTGCTGACTGGGGAGATATGACAATCCTAAAGGGAAGGGCAGCTAGAGCAGCTAAATTAGACTCATTTATGACTCCAAGTACATCTAAAATATTAAATAATTGATATGAATGATATAAAGAAACCTAATGATTGGTTTGTAGCTCAATTAGAGAATCCTTCATTTACTATGGACAATTTTAGAGATGTGGGATTAACAGCTGATAATACTGGATTACTAGATAAGAATACTTACAGGAATAGTAAGTTTGTCCAAGAAATGTTTAAGGATGAGAATGGTAAGTTTAATGAAGTGGCATTTAACCAAAAGTATGATAGTGCTGCATTTACTTATCAGAAGTTTGCCAATGACCAATTCGAGGATACAATCATGGAGGACGTTGATTGGGACCCATATTCTCAATTAAAACCTAATGATGCAGAGGATAGACCTATTAATTTTAATGTTAGAAGGGTACTTAATCCTGATAGATTGAAGACTGGTGTGTCACAAATAGGACGCACAGATAATAGAGAATGGACAGCATCAGAACTAGCACAAACACAGAAGGTATTTAACTACGAAACTGGTAAGTATGAAGACTATACTCCTAATGATAATGTTCTATTTGGCAGCCCATTAGGTTTCTTGAAATCACTTTCAGAACCTTTAGTACTTGCCCAATGGGATTCAGACGGGGAGCATAAAGACCCATACTCTGGCAGAATAGTTAAGCATAGTAAAGGTGACCTTAAATACAATGACGAAGGAACCTACTACTATGAGACACTAGCCGGAAGAGAAGCTTATGGTCGTAAGTTTAAATCTATGTTTGACAGTTTTACAGTAGACGGTTCTGCTGCTAATAAATATGACTTCTTTGATTCTGACGGACTTGATAAGTCTGTTACTGGTACTGTTATGAAGACAGTGACTTCACTAGCACCTTTATTTGTACCTTATGTGAATTTGGTATATGGAGGAGCTATGATTGGTGCTCAGTTAATGGATATACTACCCACTATTTATAAATCTACTCTAGGATTAAATGAAGACACTCCTACAGCTAACCTAATACAAGGTATAGGTAGAACATTTAAAGGCTCTAAATCAGAATACTCTCAAGGTAAATTGATGTCAGCAGAGAATTTCTTTGATTTAGTAACCGATGTGGCATTACAGTGGGGACAGCTAAGAACTATCTTCAAAGGCATGAATGCATTACTAGGTACAGACAAGAAGTACAAAGCTGCAATGCAAGCTGCTGATTTGGAATCAACTAGATTACTGGCTTCTAATCCTGATAAATACAAAGGAGCTATAGGCAGCTTGTATGAGATGAATAGGCTTAAAGGTACAAAAGCGTTTGAGACTATTCTTAAAAGAAATAACAGAATGGCAACTAATACAGCTCTAGGTTATATGGCTATGATGCAAGGTCTTGAGACTTTTGAAGATGCTATAGAGCAAGGAGCTGATAGAGCAGAAGCAGCAGCTATAGCATGGGGAGCAGTAGCTGGCATGTATGCAGTTGATAGAACTGGACTTGGTGAATTACTCTTCCCAGAACTTAAAGGAGACGCTCTCACTTACAGAAAGGCTATCTCACAAGTAACTGGAGAAATTAACAAGGGGCTGGGCCAACTTGCTACTAGTAACATGCCTAAGCCTAACAAGCTGGCTAAAATGTTTAATACTGCTAAACAATACTCTTCTAATTATTGGTCTGACATTAGAAATCATACTACAGGATTCGTAGGTAAGGCCATAGGTGAAGGTCTGGAAGAAATGTCTGAAGAATTAGTAGTTGACCTATCGAAAGCTACATTTAACTGGGCTCAAGAAATGGGTTACACTAAGAGTAAACAGAAACTTGATGCTTGGGAGAATGCAGCCGAAAGATATGGTATGAACTTCTTCGGAGGAGCTCTTGGTGGTGCTATCTTCTATGGTGCAGATATTGCACAGAATAGGAAGGCCACTAATGAACAAACTAACCAAGAACTTATCTACCTTATTAGAAATGGCAGAACTAGCGAGTTAATGGAAGAATTAAATGACATGCGGAGAAAGGGCAAGCTTGGTAATAAGAATCTATCTGCTACTAAGACAGAAGACACAGACCAAGGCACAATATGGACCTCTCCTACTACTCCTAGTGACAATCAAAACGAAGCAGTCTATACCATGACTAAGAATTACCTACAGCATCTTGACGCTGTTATTAATCAAGAGGGATTAAACTTCTCTGATGAACAGCTCCTTGACAAAATGGTAATGGGAGACATCAGGATGAAAGCTCTAGCTAGCTTTGAAGTATCAGACGGGCAGAAGTTCGGTAGAGCTATAGAGAATGGATATAATGGCAAAATGCTTCAGGATTTTAATAGTTTAGTTTCCGACATTGTAGAAGTTCGTAGAAAGATAGCCGCATTAGAGTCTAATACACAAGACACTGGAACAGAAAGTAAGAAGAGTACTACTTATGCTGACGACTTACAAAGGCTAAGACAAGAGAAGGCTGACCTTGATTTGAAGAAACAGAAATTCCTAGACGGAACATTCTCTGAATACTATACTGGTCAAATGCTGTTCGCTATTGATAATAGTGTAAATGCATTCTTCTATGCACCAACATTTAGGGATTTTGTTGAGTTTAAATCAGGACAAAGATTCCAAGATATGGCTCCTGAACAAGTTAAAGGTTACGAGTCTGATTATGCATCTTATAAACAGCAAGACAAGATGCAAGCTCTTGATACAGCCTATGGTATATTTAAGAAGCTTAATAAAGATTTCTCTACTAAACTTGAAGAAGGCACAGTAACTTACGATGATTATTATAAGTTCAAAGCATGGGCATATAATAATCTAATCGATTTAAGAGCCACTGTTGACAAGTTAGATGTGCCAGAAGGTGCTGATGCTGAACAGGTACTTATTTCTAAATTAGGAAGAGACAAGAATATTAGACCAATACTAAACAAGAAGTTCGTAAGAGAAAGATTCTCTCCTATTGAAGGCGAATCTGAAGTTGATGCAGACTTAAGGAGACAAGCTATTGAAGTTCAGAATCTAGAAGTAATCGGAAGAG
>ULWS01019325.1_pt1 | contig 65908 bp, 44 predicted proteins | sample 1960591 | NCBI WGS metagenome assembly ULWS01 (sample SAMEA4835818, study PRJEB28245) | human gut metagenome | biome: gut microbiome; material: fecal sample | place: Denmark | collected 2008
AGAAATCAGTTTCCGAGGTGAAATGACCAAAGAGGCAGACGGATATTGGTCGCTCGTATCAAAAGAACCTGAAGTAATAGGCTTCCACTACTATCAGGTTATAATAGACGGAGTAAGTGCCGCCGATCCCAATGGCAAACCGTTCTTCGGTATGGGCAAATGGGTAAGCGGTATTGAAATCCCGGAGAAAGGTGTGGACTACTATTCCATCAAGAACGTGCCTCACGGGCTGATCAGCCAAAGCTGGTACTACTCTGATATCCGCAAAGAATGGCGCAGATGTATCGTCTATACTCCGGCGGAATATGACAAGAACCCTACCAAAAAGTATCCGGTGCTCTACCTGCAACATGGTATGGGAGAAAACGAAACGAGTTGGGCAAACCAGGGCAAGATGAATTTCATTATGGATAACCTGATTGCCGAAGGTAAAGCCAAACCAATGATCGTAGTCATGGACAATGGCAATATCGAGGTGTTCAAGACCAATCCAGGTGAAACTCCTGACGGTGCAAGAAAAAGATTCGGTGCAGAATTTCCTGCTATCTTAGTGAATGAAATCATTCCTCATATCGAATCCAATTTCCGAACACTGACTGATAGGGACAACCGTGCTATGGCCGGACTTTCCTGGGGCGGACTTCTTACTTTCAACACTACCTTGAACAACTTGGATAAGTTTGCCTATATCGGCGGATTCAGCGGAGCAGGCAGCATCGATCTGAAGCAACTCGATACCGTGTACGGCGGGGTATTCAAAAACCGTAAAGCATTCAACGACAAAGTACACGTCTTCTTCCTGGGCATCGGTTCGGAAGAACATCCCGAAAGAACCAAGAACCTCAGTGACGGCTTGCAGGCCGCAGGAATCAATACAATCTATTATGAGTCTCCGGGCACTGCCCACGAGTTCCTGACCTGGCGCAGATGTCTGAAAGAGTTTGTTCCTCTATTATTTAAAACGAAATAATGTATAATCAATAAAACAGACTATAACGATGAATATCTTCCATCGAAAATCATTGTTGGCGGCTTGTATCGCGGCTATGATGGGTTTACATGGCTATGCTCAAAAGAATGAAGCGTCCCCCCGGTTGTCAGACTACTTTTCTCCGGCAACCACGAATACGATGTCACCCGACAGTGAGGGCTTTATCCAGCGCTGGCTGTTGCTGGAACCCATCGACAAGCCCAACCGTTCCAACACGGTCTTTACCGACAGTTACATTCGCGAAGCATTTGCAACCGAGTATTTCCCCAATCAATTCACAGTTCTGCCCAAAGACGGGGATAAAGTGAAAGTAGGCAAACAAAAGCTAACCTGGCACGCGCTCGACAGTAAGCTGTTCAACGTGAAGCTCTTCCGTTTCGCCTCCGGCCTGAAGAAACAAGTGTACGGCGTGCTGTTCTGGGCAGTCACAGTCATAGAATGTCCCGAAGACATGGAGAACATCCGGATGTCAGTAGGTTCCAACTCCGCATCCATGTGGTGGCTGAACGGTGAGGAGGCTGTTATTCTTTCGGGCGACCGGCGTATGGTCAAGGATGACTGCCTTTCGCGCCGGCTGACTTTAAAGAAGGGCAAGAACATCATTCGCGGAGCCATCATCAACGGTCCCGGAATGAGTGATTTCTGTGTTCGCTTCCTCAATGAGAATGGAACACCCGTTAACAACATTACTATCAGCTATAAATGATCATGAAAACAAAAGCTATACTTCTGGGCACGGCAGCCCTGATGTTTGTATTGACATCTGAAAAAGCAATTGCACAAATCGGCACTCCATACATCCACGACCCGTCCACTATCATGGAGTGCGATGGTAAATATTATACTTTCGGCACAGGTGGAGGCGGATTGATATCTGAAGACGGCTGGACATGGAACGGTGGCGGAGTAAGACCCGGCGGAGGCGCCGCGCCCGATGCCGTGAAAATCGGTGACCGCTACCTGATTGCTTACAGTGCCACAGGAGGAGGACTCGGTGGAGGACACAGCGGTAAAGTATTAACCATGTGGAATAAAACCTTAGACCCCAATTCCCCGGATTTTAAATATACGGAGCCTATAGAAGTGGCCTCTTCAGTGAATGATGAAGATTGCGATGCCATTGATGCCGGACTTCTGCTCGACCCGACAGACGGACGCTTGTGGTTGTCTTACGGCACGTATTTCGGCTTTATCAGGCTTGTAGAACTCGACCCCGCAACCGGCAAACGGATGGAGGGCAACAAAGAAATCGACATCGCCATTGACTGTGAAGCAACCGATCTGATCTATCGTGACGGCTGGTATTATCTTCTGGGAACACACGGCACTTGCTGCGATGGTCCGAACTCCACCTACAATATTGTTGTCGGCCGTTCGCGCAAAGTGACGGGGCCGTATGTCGATAATATGGGAAGAAAAATGCTGGAAGGCGGTGGCAAGATGGTGATTGCCGCAGGTAACCGCCAAACCGGTCCGGGACACTTCGGGCTTTTCAAAGTAGCCGACGGAGTAGAGAAGATGTCATGCCACTTTGAAGCCGATTTCGACCGGGGTGGCCGCAGTGTGCTGGGCATACGCCCGCTTTTATGGAAGAACGGCTGGCCCGTTGCCGGCGAGGTCTTCAAAGAGGGAACGTATGAGATTGAATCCGAACGTAGAGGGTATGCCCTTGAACTTGCCGTTGATTTTGTACGTATGGAATATACCAGACACCGCTTCTGGGAAAAAGACGACACGCCCGTCGTACCTTTGAAATCGCAGACGTTGGAAGATGTGATCGAGACTTGGCCACAAGGAAAAATCAACGTAAGAATCGGTGATTATATGTTCCGTCCTCATCAGAAGTGGACCATTACTGCCGTACCCGATGGAGGCGGATATCTGGGTGGCCCTTATTACAAAATTGTGATTGAAGGAACCAATCGCGCACTGGCCGCCACGGCAGATGCGGAAGTCGTGACAGTGCCTGAGTTCACGGGGGCCCCCGAGCAACTGTGGCGAATCGACCAGTTGACAGACGGCACCTACCGGATCATGCCCAAAGAAGTGCCGGGAACTGACAAGGAATTGGTTCTGGCATCCGTAGGTGACAGCACTCCTTCTCTCGGCGAATTCGATATGAACAGCGACAATTCCAAATGGAATTTCCGCGATCATTAGGAACAAGCCCTATTACTCTAAAGTACTATTACCGGGTAATTCCACTCAAAAATAACGAATCGGCTCAGGCAATCAGTTTGAATTAATAATGCGACTCAGCAGTTGTCTTGCCGATTCAAAATTAAAAAATGAATTGCCTTTTTATATTAATCTTAAATAATTAAAAACTATGAAATGTATGTATGATGATGGCTAGAGAACTATTGTAGCGGTAGCTAATGATGAATAAAAAACGCAATTATTAATTCTTAAACTAATTATGATGAAAAATGTAGTCCAGAAAATTCAGAAGATTCCTTTTCTGTTTATGCTTGTGCTTGTGTTTTTTACGTGCATATCAGCATCAGCGCAAATCCAAATCAAGGGTACTGTTGTCTCAGCCAATGATTCTGAGCCAATGATCGGTGTGGCTATTCTTGAAGAAGGAACCAGCAACGGTCGTATTACCGATCTCAATGGTAATTACTCTATTCAGGTAAGTAACAGTAATGCTACCCTTACCGCTTCTTTTATAGGCTACAAAACGCAGACTGTTAAAGTCAATGGCCGTAGCGTAATCAACTTTCGTTTGGAAGAAGATACACAAGTGCTTGATGAGGTTGTGGTTGTAGGTTATGGTGTTCAGCGCAAGAGTGACCTGACAGGTGCTGTTGCCTCGGTTAACTCTAAAGACCTTAAAGGCTTGGCAACAACCGACGCTGCCGCCGCCCTTCAAGGTAAAGCCGCAGGTATTCAAATCTTGAATTCATCAGGTGCTCCGGGTAGCGGTGCTGAAATCCGTGTACGTGGTTATTCCTCCAATTCCGGAAATATTGGTCCTCTCTTGATTGTGGATGGTTTGAAGGTTTCAAGCATCCAGTATCTTGATCCAGGCTTGATCGAGTCTATGGAAGTATTGAAAGATGCCGCATCCGCAGCAATCTATGGTTCTGAAGCAGGTAACGGTGTAGTACTTATCACAACCAAGAATGGGGGAGGAAAAGGTACCGGCAAGATCACATATAATGTACGTTATACTATGAACCAACTTGGACATGTTCCACAATTATTGAATGCGGAAGAATTCAAGGACTGGATGGGCATGCAAGGATATAACGTCGAGGCTGCCATGTCGGATGCTATTCGCGACTATAATTGGGATCAAAATACTGATACAAATTGGTTCGACGAGTTTATGGGAACTTCTTGGAGCAAGCAGCACTCTCTTTCATTCCAGGGTAGCAATGACAAAGGGCAGTATTTTGCAAACCTCACATACGTTAATCAGGATGGTATCGTAAAAGGCAAAAACGACTACTACGAACGCTTAACCGCTCAGATTAATGCTGATTATAAAATAAAACCCTGGTTGCAGGTAGGTACCAACACTTCTATAGAGAAATGGCGTAGAGGCAGCGTATCAGAATATGGTTACGGCTCTGCTTTTGAAATGCTTCTTGTAATGGATCCTCTGACTCCTACACACTGGACAGACCGCAGTCAATATCTCGCTGCCACAGGTTCTGTTTATGACGCAGTTCAGAATGGAACTTCTGATACAAACTATCGTTTCTACGGCGATGACAGGGGTATGTATGCTACTTCATACTTTAATACGGAACTTGCCGGTGGCACTCCATTTGCACAGCGTGACAAGAATGCTAACAATAAAAATGGCGGCATCAATGTACATAGTACGTTCTTCGCAAACCTGACCCCATTCAAGGGCTTTACATTTACTTCTCGTTTTGGTACTCGCATTACTCAGGGCAATACTTACAGCTACGCAGAACCTTACTATATTACCGGTCGTGTAAGTGATACCAAATACTCTATCAGCCAGACTACAAGCAACGGCCTATACTATCAGTGGGAGAACTTTGCCAACTACATGACTTCAATCGGCAAGCACAGCATTTCGGCAATGGCAGGTATGTCATACATCCAAAGCGAAAGTAACGGCACGACAGCAGGTGCGTCAGGTGAAGAATTGCTTTCTTCATACGAAGAAAATTTCCGTTACTTGGATTGTGTACTTGTATCAGATAAAGTTTCCCGTACATTCAGTGGAACACCGGGTAAGTCCTCAAGCATTTCATACTTCGGCCGTTTAGGATATACTTATGACGATCGCTATAGCCTGCAAGCCAATTTCCGTGCTGACGCATTCGATACCTCAAAACTTCCAGCAGATAAACGTTGGGGTTACTTCCCATCATTATCAGCAGGCTGGACACTCAGTAATGAGAAGTTCTTTAAAAATTTAGTTCCTGATAACATTGTTTCATTTGCCAAGCTGCGTGCATCTTGGGGACGTAACGGTAATATTAATGTACTTAGCGGCTATAAATATTCTTCTTCTATTGCAACTGGTGGCCAGTGGTATCAATATAGTAATGGTACAACTGTTACAAATGGTTCCATGCCAAGCGGTTTGGCTAATCCTAACCTCACTTGGGAAACTTCCGACCAGCTGGACTTCGGTCTTGACTTACGTTTATTCAACGATGCGTTGACAATCAGCATGGACTACTATAAGAAAACGACCAAAGACCTTCTTGTAGACGCTCCATGTCTGCCTGAGACAGGTGTATCTTCACAGATGATCAATGCAGGTGAGGTACAGAACAAAGGTTTTGAGTTTGAAGCAACTTATAAAGGCAACATAGGCAGGCTGAATTACTCAGTATCAGGCAACTTTGCAACATTGAAGAATGAAGTAACTTACCTTGATGACCGTATCACACGTATATCGGGTGGAAGTATAGTAGGTGCAAACAATACTATATACACCAACTTCGAACAAGGCATGCCGGTATGGTATATGCGTGGTTACAAATATATAGGTAAGAATTCAGAAGGACAGCCTCTTTATCTTGACAAAGAAGGCAATGAGACATTAACTCCGGGTGATGAAGACCAATTCAATATCGGTAAAGGTATTCCTGATCTTACATACGGTATTACAATCAATCTTGAGTACAAGGGTTTCGACTTCTCGGTATTCGGTACAGGTACGGTAGGAAATGATGTCTACTACGGTATGTACCGCACAGGCTACAACAATATCTCCAAGCATTTCTACGATGAAGCCAAGAAGGGTAATATGCCCAGTCTTAACACAATTGCAGGTGATAAAATCTACTGGTCATCTTCTGCTCTTGTATTTGACGGATCATACTTCAAGATTAAGCAATTGCAATTAGGATACACATTGCCAAAGTCTATCACAAAAAAGGTATTTATAGAGAACCTTCGTGCTTACGTGTCACTTGATGACTTCTTCACATTTACATCGTATCCGGGTCTTGACCCTGAAATTGCTTCAAGAAGTGGCAATAATGTAGGTCTTGATGCCGGCGCATATCCTACAATGCGCAAGATGACATTTGGTCTTAATGTAACATTCTAAACCAACCATTAATACTGACGAAAATGAAAAAATATATATATTCGTTTGCGGTATGTGCCGCACTGTTCTGCACATCTTGCGATGAAAGTCGTTTGAACATCGAGCAGAAGGCTGTTAGCTCTACTGAAAACTTCTATAAAACCGATCAAGATGCTATTGATGCTATGACTGCCGCTTATGCGCAGTTCCTTGACAATGTATGTTCGTCTGCCGGAATCTATCAGCCGCAGTTCACTTTACTCAATTATTCAGCAGATGATGTTTTCTCCGCCGGTACAGATTATGTTGACCACATGGATATACGTGTATTCGATGAGTTCCGCTATGATACAGGCAACGCTGCTCTAAAAGAATTATATCAGCGTTACTATAAATCTATTTATGCAAGTAACCTTGTAATAACATACGTAGATCCGGCTGCAAGTACGATTATGGCTCGTTGTGTTGCAGAGGCCCGCGTGTTACGCGCTTATTGCCACATGATGGCTGCTCTCACATTCCAGTGTCCTCCAAAAGTCGACAAACTGCTTGGCGCCGATGACAGGCCTACCAATGTCGAAAGCCAAAAATCTCTGCTTGAGTGGTGTGCTTCCGAGTGTGAAGAAGCTGTAAATGATCTTGACTCACGTAAAGGTCCTAATGATGTAGAAGGTGCTTTTAAAGTAACAAAAGGTTTTGCATATTTCGTAGCGGGTAAGTCTGCCGTATTCGCCGGCGATATGGCTCGTGCAGAGAGGAATCTTAAGCCTTTGGTTGAATCTCCCAACTATGCACTTGTTCCGGGAAATCGTTTCCGTGACCTATTCCATGTAGAGGGTAATGGCTGCGAAGAAAAAATCTTCGAGGCGAACTGCTTCGGTAACATTGATAAAGGTTTTTGGGGTAATATCCAACGTGGCCGTTGGATGACAAACAACGTATTGAACTGGCGTTATGACCGCTTAGGCTCTCGCGCATCCATCTGCGGCGCTAACGATGGTTGGGGCGGTGGTGCCATCAACTGGAAGTTTGCCGAAAAGATGTATCAAAATGATGGTGACGGTCCGCGTCGCAAAGCTACATTCCTTACTCCGGACGAATTCTTATACGATTCTAAACTCTGCGGTTGGGAAACGGATTTCGATGCTGACGGAAATGAGATGTCTCTTGCCGACAAGAAAAAAGACCCCAAACGTGGTATCAAGAGTACAGAAGGCCTGTTCGCACATGGCGTATATATGGAAGTCAAGAATATAGAATCTCCTAACGACCGCAATATGACTATTAGCGATACTCATAACTCTGCATCATTCCGTATCGCCAGATTGGGAGAAGCGTATCTGCTTTATGCAGAGGCTTGTCTTGAAACAGGTAATTTGGATGAAGGTAAAAAATATCTGAATGCTATTCAGAAACGTGCAGAAGCTCCTGAAACAGAACTCACAACTCAGACTCTTCGCGATGAAAAGCAGTACGAACTTTGGTTCGAGACTTGCCGTTTTCACGACATCGTTCGTTGGGGCATTGCTAAAGAGTGTCAGGATGCTGTCGTTGATCAGGTTCCGCAACTGTATGACGACTTCTTTATCCAAGGTACACCATACTATGGAAAAGAACATCATCTACGTGCTGAGTTGACTCATCCTTTATCAGTAGATCAAAATTTACCTGCAAGCTCTTATGGCTTCGTAAAGGGTAAACATGAATACTTCCCATTCCCAAAAGATGTTATAGACTTAAACAAAGAACTTCATCAGCTTAACGGATGGGCAAATAATTAAAGATTAGTTATTTATGTGAATCAGGGGCTGAATTTGATTTATAACGGAAAAGAAAGGAAGGAAACCAGTTAACGAGTTGACAAGGGAACAAGGGGCTGCGCAATGCTTCTATGCCGCATGGAACCTTGTCAACTTGTTAACTCGTCAACTTTCCCTCATAACCGAAAAGATATGAATCAATTCAACTCCTGATTCGCATGATTAATTATTTGATAAGTGAACCGATTACGAAAATGAATAGTATGAAATTAAAAGCAATCATTCTTTGTATGGGAGTAGTGGGATGCCTGATATTCACCGGTTGCGGGAAAAGTACCTCCTTTTCCCGCAACAGCCATCTGGCATTAAATGACTCTAACTACTTCGAAACACGCGGGTTGAACTTCTTCGTATTCAGCAACCTATACGATGCTACCTTCGATGATTCCAAGATCAGTGCCGTAGAAATCATTCATCACGGCATCCGCACCGCTACCAACGGAGATGTCCGCATGAATCCGACACCCGGACAATGGGACAAGTTGCCAAAGTTCGTCGAGCGTATGCCGGATAAAGAACATAACCGGATCGACGTCATACTGGAATATCCCGAATACAACTTCGAATACAAGTTGACAGGAGAAGCCCGTGACGGCGGTTTCTACCTTAGCGTAAACGTAGACAAACCTTTACCCGAAGCATTGCATGGCATAGCCGGACTGAATATGGAATTCATGCCCCCGGTCTTCTTCGGCCATTCCTACATAATAGACGGCAAGCACGGTCTGTTCCCCACTTCTCCGACCGACTTTATGACTACCATCAACGGTGAAGTGGAACCCACTCCCATGGCCACCGGCAAACTGATAGACATTGCACCGGACGAACCGTTGAAACACATCACCATCCGCACCACCGATGACAATAACCTGTCATTGTTTGACGGAAGGAACAAACAACAGAACGGAAACTTCGTTGTGCGTACCCTGCTTCCGGCAGGAAAGACCGGCAAGATAGCCGAATGGTTTATCACAGCGGAGACCCAATCCGACTGGGTGCGCAAACCCGTAGTGAGCTACTCACAAGTAGGTTACCACCCCACACAAAAGAAAGTGGCCATAGTGGAGCTGGATAAAAATGACAAGCCACTCTCCACCGTCTCTTTATATAAGGTGTGTAGTGACGGAAGCCTCAGCAAAGCCCTGTCCGACACTCCCAAAACCTGGGGAATGTACACACGCTACAATTACCTTCAATTTGATTTCTCCTCTGTCACAGAACCGGGCATCTACATGCTGGAATATGGCAACCAGCGCACAGCACCTTTCCCCATCGCAACAGATGTGTTTCAGAAAGCATGGTTCCCGACACTGGACGTATTCTTCCCTGTACAGATGGATCATATGTTTGTCCGCGAAGCCTATCGCGTATGGCATGGCGCCGCGCATCTGGATGATGCCCTGCAAGCTCCCGTCAACCGTATCCACTGGGACGGTTGGAAACAAGGGCCGACCACCGGCAACAAGTACAAACCACTGGAGCATATCCCCGGCCTGAACGTCGGCGGATGGTTCGATGCAGGAGACTTCGATATCCAGACCGGATCACAACATGCCGTAGTACAGGCTTTCGCCCTTTTGTGGGAGAGTTTTGGGGTAAACCGCGATGAAACCACCATTAATCAACAGACACGCTATACGGAAATACATGTACCCGACGGCAAACCCGATGTATTGCAACAGATTGAACACGGCGTTCTGCAATTAGTAGCGCAGGTGAATGCGATAGGCTATGCCATTCCGGGAATCAACGAGTCTCATTTATATCAGTACCGCCATTTGGGAGATGCGGTAAACAAGACAGATAACCTGGTTTATAACCCTCGCCTGGATAGTCTGCAAACCGACGGACGTACAAGTGGCACTCCCGATGACCGTTGGGCATTCACCAACCGGACACCGCACATGAATTATGGCACAGCCATTTCGCTGGCAGCCGCTTCGCGTGCATTGAAGGATTACAATCCGGAACTGAGCAAAGAAGCCCTGCGAGTAGCTCGCTTCATCTGGGACGACGAACACAACCGCCAGGCAAATCCCGAAGAACAAACGTATAGCGGACGATTCAGCAATCCTGAATTCATGAAATCCATCGAATGCAGAGCTGCTTTTGAGCTCTGGCGCTCAACGGACTATGAAGGTTACAAGACAAGAATGAACGAACTGCTCCCCACCCTTTTGGAACAATTCAACCGGAATGCCTCTGTCATTGCACAAATGATTCCTTTCATGGATAATGCGTTCAAGAAGCAAGTAAGGCCCCTGGTAGAAGCTTATGCCGGAGAACTTGTCGAAGTAGACAAAGAAAATCCGTATGGAGTAAGGATCAGCACTGCCGGATGGGCAGGCAACAGAAACATTGTTCAGGCGTGTATTACGAACTACCTGCTCCATCGTTCGTATCCCGAGCTGATAAACCCGGAATACATATACAGAGGATTGAACTATCTGTACGGTTGCCATCCGTGCCATAATCTGTCTTTTGTTTCGGGAGTAGGCGCACAGCCCAAAAAGGTAGCTTACGGGAGCAACCGGGCCGACTTCAGTTTCATCCCCGGAGGTGTGGTGCCGGGCATCAGGATATTGAAACCGGACTTCCCCGAGAACAGGGAGGACTATCCTTTTCTTTGGAGCGAGAATGAGTATGTAATAGATCTGGCAGCAAGCTACATCTACCTAGTGAACGCAGTCAACAGCCTGCTGAAATAAGGTCTCCGGTCCTCCATTTACAGGACACTTGCATTTCATTTGCAGAACACTTGTGTTGAACAAACAGAACACCTGTGTCCTGCAAATGTAACACAAGTGTTACATAAATGCCCTGCCAGCAAGAAAAGTCCTCCTCAAAAACAGTTTTATACCCCTCCTTAAGAGGGTTACATACTACTTTTGCGGTTATCATTAATATTTGAATAGTTTTTTTGAAAAGTATAAAAAGACGAACAATGAAAAGAAAGAAATTATCAAGAGCAATTATCAAGACGGGAAGCGCAATGATATTTTGTTCCATTATCACAGGGACGATGTGGGCACAGGGAATACCCTCAGTTACCAATATTCCAAATGCCCAATATCCTATGGTGAACCCCGACCGAACTGTGACTTTCAAAGTAAAAGCTCCCGATGCAAAGAGCGTACAAATCGTTCTCGACCGTCCCTACGAAATGCAAAAAGGACAGGACGGAACGTGGGAACTCACCTCTTCTCCGCAAGTGCCCGGTTTCCACTATTACTCGGTACAAATAGGAGGCTTGCAGGTAACTGACGCCTCAACCTATTCCTACTTCGGGATGAGCCGCCAGGCAAGTGCCTTCGAAGTGCCCGAGGAAAAAGTAGATTTCTACTTACCGCAGAAAGGGGTACCGCAAGGAGCACTCCGTTCCCGCAGATTCTACTCGAAAGTATGCGACGAATGGCGCAGAATGTACGTATATACCCCTGCCGAGTATGAGAAGAATCCGGATAAGCGTTACCCCGTCCTGTACTTGCAGCATGGAGGTGGCGAAGACGAAAGAGGTTGGCCCAACCAAGGATGTATCGGTGCCATCCTCGACAACCTGATAGCCAGCGGAAAAGCCAAACCGATGATTGTAGTGATGAACTGCGGATATGCCGTATATGCAGGAAACAAATATCCCGAACAACAGCCGAATGCCCGCTCATCGGTAGACGCATTCGTCGCCTTCGAAGACATGATGGTAAAAGATGTAATTCCACTTGTAGATTCGACTTACCGCACATTGACGGACAAAGAGAACCGTGCCATGGCAGGTTTGTCATGGGGAGGCAAACAAACTCTGGAAACCACTCTGCACCACCGGGATTTATTCTCTTACATCGGATCATTCAGCGGAGCATTGCCCATAGACAAAAATACGGATATAGACGCACTCTACGAAGGCGCTTTCAAAGATCCCGTCACATTCAATAAAGATTTCAAGTTCATCTGGCTGGGAATCGGTGAAGAAGAAGGTCCCAATGCCGAACTTCTGCATGCAGCACTCAGCAAGAAGGGAATCAACAGCCTATTCTATCAGTCACCCGGCACAGCTCACGAATGGCTCACTTGGCGGCGCTGTCTCTATCAATTTACACCTCTTATCTTTAAATAATCAGACTATGAAACTGAAATCCATCTTATATACAACTCTGATCGCTTCCCTGATTACCGGATGTGCACAGAAACCCAAAGAAAAAGAAGCAACTGCCCCGGTATCGGCATCTACCAATATCCTCGGTATCAGTTATCCGGTGGTAAATCCGGACTTATCAGTAACCGTCAGGGTAAATGCTCCCGATGCAGACTCGGTAAAACTGGACTTAATGAAGAAATATCCCATGACCAAGAATGCAGACGGTATTTGGGAAGTAACCTCCGATCCCCAAGTGCCCGGTTTCCACTATTATTTCCTGGAGATAGACGGGTGTTCCGTAGCCGATCCTTCCAGCGAATTGTTCTACGGATGCGGCCGGATGTCAAGCGGCATTGAAATTCCGGAGGAAGGAGTGGATTACTATTTGCCTCAGCACGTTCCACACGGTGAAATCCGCACACAGATGTACTACTCCGACATCACTCAGGCATGGAGAAAGTGCCTCGTATATACTCCGGCAGGTTATGACGAGAACAACACTCAGAAGTATCCCGTACTATATCTGCAACATGGTAGCGGAGAAGACGAAACCGGATGGTCCAACCAGGGAAAGGCAGACAACATTCTGGATAACCTGATTGCCGGCCAAAAAGCCGTTCCCATGCTGGTAGTCATGGACAGAGGATATGCTACAGACCCCACAGAAAAAGAAACGGGCCAAAAAGGCAGGTTCAACTTCAATACTTTTGAACGAGTGGTTATCAATGAACTGATACCCATGATTGATAGAAACTACCGTACTTTGCCCGACAGGGAACACCGTGCCATAGCCGGCCTGTCAATGGGAGGTTTCCAGGCTGTAAGCATCGGGCTGGCCCATTTAGATAAATTTGCCCATATCGGTGGATTCAGTGGTGGAGGAAGGATGAACAGCAATGAACTGAATACAGCCTACAACGGCGTTTTTGCTGACGCCGAAGCCTTCAATCAAAAAGTGAAAACACTGTATATCAGTCTGGGAACCGAAGAAGCCGCACGCTTTAAAAATGTAACGGAATTCCATGATGCACTGACTCAAGCAAACATCAACCATATCTATTACGAGTCTCCCGGTACAGCCCATGAATGGCTCACCTGGCGGCGTTCATTGCATCAATTTGCAGGCTTAATATTCAAATGATGCTTCAGATAATACAGATGTAGTTTTAACAATACTTGCAACAATGAAGATACTGTTTCACTTCACAATAGCTCTGCTCGTTCTTAGTCTGGTTGCCTGTAACCAGACTAAGAGCCCGGAACCGGTAAAGCAATATACATTTATCGGCGGCAAGGAAGGAGATAAGATAGACACCACTTCCTTTGACTCTTTGCAGTTAAGCGATCCCTTTATCCTGGCCGATGAAGAAACACAGATGTATTATCTGGTTGGAAGTGGCGGCAGTTTATGGAAAAGCACGAATCTAAAGATGTGGACAGGCCCCTATCAATACATTACTGTGGATACAACTTCCTGGATTGGAACCGCTCCAAGGATATGGGCCCCGGAGCTTCATAAATATAAAGGTAAATACTATTGTTTCGTCACCTTTACCAATCCCAAGATCATAGTAGACACTGTACCCAACAGATACAATGTGCAACGTCGTGCCACCCATATCCTTACATCCGACAAAGCAGCAGGTCCCTACCACCCCATCAGCGACAAGAACTATCTGCCGGAAGACTGGTCTACACTCGACGGTAGTTTCTGGGAAGAAGACGGAGTGCCTTATATGGTCTTTTGCCACGAATGGATGCAAACCGTAAACGGAATGATCAATTACATCCGGCTTGCTCCGGACCTGTCAGAATCAATAGGAACCTCTACCATCCTTTTCAGAGCATCCGATGCCCCATGGCCAAGAGAAATGAAATCGATAGGTGAACTCACTTTCGGCATGGCGCTGGGAGGTTATGTGGCAGATGGTCCGTTCCTGTTCCGGACAGGCACGGGGCGTTTAGGAATGTTGTGGTCCAGTTGGAGCAACAGCCGTTGTGCGCAAGGAGTGGCCTACTCCGAGTCGGATAAACTTGCCGGTCCCTGGGTTCAGTGCAATGATCCTCTGATACCTAATAATTCAGGGCACGGTATGTTGTTCCGTACATTCGATGGAAAGTTGCTGATGTGCCTGCACCACCAAAGCCTCGACTCCGAGAACCCGGGTCCACGAAGACCCACACTGTTCGAAGTAGATATTTCAGGAGACGAAATTAAAATACTGGGGAAATATCATCCTTAGCAACCAAGAAATAAAAACATAATTTTATACCATGAAAACAACATTATTATGAAAAAGGTATTAGTAACCTGTGGTTTGTTATTCTCCCTATCGGGGTGGGGACAAACATTGCCGTATCAGAATCCCGAACTAAGTCCGGCAGAAAGAGCGAAGGACTTAGTGAAACGCTTGACTTTAGAAGAGAAAGCGCTCTTGATGTGTGATGATTCGGAAGCCATTCCACGCCTGGGAATAAAGAAATTCAATTGGTGGAGTGAAGCCCTTCACGGGGTAGCCAATCAGGGAAATGTAACAGTCTTCCCCGAACCGGTAGGAATGGCCGCTTCATTCAATGACAAACTGGTATTCGAAATCTTCAATGCAGTCTCCGATGAAATGCGTGCCAAACACAACGAACGCGTACGCAACGGACTGGAAGACGTCCGTTTCCACAGTCTCTCCGTCTGGACTCCCAACGTAAACATCTTCCGTGATCCCCGTTGGGGACGTGGTCAGGAAACTTACGGGGAAGATCCTTACCTGACTTCACAAATGGGTATTGCAGTGGTAAAAGGATTGCAGGGACCTGAAAATGAGAAGTATCGCAAACTACTTGCCTGTGCCAAACATTATGCCGTACACAGCGGTCCGGAATGGAGCCGTCATACCGCGAATCTGAACAACGTCAGTCCCCGCGACCTGTGGGAAACTTACCTGCCTGCGTTCAAGGCACTGGTACAAAAAGCCGATGTACGCGAAGTGATGTGTGCCTACCAGCGCCTGGACGATGATCCTTGTTGTGGAAACACCCGTCTGCTTCAACAGATACTCCGTGATGAGTGGGGATTCAAATATCTCGTAGTCTCCGATTGTGGAGCCATTGCCGACTTCTGGACTTCCCACAAAAGTTCCTCCGATGCCGTACATGCAGCCGTCAAAGGAACCATGGCAGGTACAGATGTGGAATGTGGATACGGATATGCTTATCAGAAACTGCCGGAAGCCGTATCCAAAGGATTGATAACGGAAGAAGAAGTGGACAAACATGTGCTTCGCCTGATGGAAGGACGCTTTGAACTCGGAGAAATGGACGACCCGTCATTAGTGAACTGGACAAAAATACCGATGTCGGTAGTCAACTGTAAGGCTCACAAAGATTTGTCACTGAATATGTCACGCCAGACAATGACACTCTTACAGAACAAAAACAATGTATTGCCTTTAAGTAAATCCATCCGCAAGATTGCAGTTATCGGTCCTAACGCCGATGACAAACCTATGCTGTGGGGCAACTACAACGGAACTCCGAATCAGACCATTACCATCCTGGACGGCTTCAAAAGTAAACTGAAAAAGAATCAGATCGTCTACATGAAAGGCTGTGACTTGGTGAATGACCAAACATTGGAATCCTATCTTGACCAATGCAGCATAGATGGGAAACCCGGCATAAAAGCTACATTCTGGAACAACCCGGAACGCCAGGGAGAGCCTGTCTCTTCGCTCCGTACCACCCAGCCTATCAACGTAACTACATACGGATTACATACTTTTGGCCCTGGAGTAAATCTTGAAAAGTTCTCAGCCAAATACGAAACCGTATTAACTCCGAAGGAATCAGGCGAAATTCTCCTCAATCTCGAAGGTTGCAGTTACTTTGAATTATTGGTAAACGGCAAGTCGATGACTAAACACCGCACTTGGAGAACCACCGATACCCGCACCATGCTACAAGTGGAGAAAGGGAAAGAGTATAAGATAGAAATACTCTATGCACAAGTAGAAAACTGGGCTGCAAACCTGAAGTTCAACCTCGGCAAAGAATTCCCGATCAATTATAGTGAAAGCATTTCGAAACTTAAAGGCATAGATGTAGTGGTCTTCGTAGGTGGCATTTCGCCACAACTGGAAGGAGAAGAAATGCCCGTGAATATTCCCGGTTTCAAAGGGGGTGACCGTACGGATATAGAATTACCCGCTGTACAGCGAAACTTCCTGAAAGCTCTGAAAGATGCCGGAAAACAAGTAGTATTTGTCAACTGTTCCGGATCGTCTATGGCATTGCTGCCCGAAACGGAAAGTTGCGACGCTATTCTCCAGGCATGGTATGGAGGAGAACTGGGTGGATATGCTGTAGCCGACGTGCTGTTTGGTGATTATAACCCCTCCGGCAAGCTGCCCGTCACTTTCTACAAAAGTACGAAACAACTTCCCGACTATGAGGATTACTCCATGAAAGGACGTACATACCGGTATATGTCCGACCCTCTGTTCCCATTTGGATTCGGATTAAGTTACACGGATTTCGCCGTAGGTACAGCCAGTTGCAACAAAACCCAACTCCGTACAGATGAGTCGCTGACCTTGACTGTACCGATCTCCAACACAGGCAAGCGCTCCGGAACTGAAGTCGTACAGGTTTACATACGCAAAACAGATGATGCTGACGGACCATTAAAGTCCCTAAAAGCCTATGCACGTGTAGAACTCGCAGCAGGAGCCAAACAGGATGTCAAGATAGAGTTGCCATCCGAATCATTCGAATGTTTTGATCCTTCTACAAATACCATGCGTGTGGCACCGGGTGAATACGAGTTATTCTATGGAACGAGTTCCGCAGCCCGGGACCTGCAATCCGTCAAAGTCACTTTACGGGATAGTAATGAATTTGCTCACCACAGATTAACACAGATTCTCACAGAGTTTAATTAATTAAAAATCAGAGAAATAAAATTCTGTGAGAATCTGTGTTAATCTGTGGTGAATTGATTCATAACCCGATAGAAAGAAATTAATTCCGCCAACGGATTTTTATTTTATCTTTGTGTCCGGATAAAGAAATAACAGTCCGTGCGCACTAAAAAACAATTAGCTTATGAAAAACAAAAGACTATTTTTATTATCCGCATTTCTGGTAATAATAGGTACATTAAAAGCTCAGAACCCCATTATTACGGATCAGTTCACTGCCGATCCCACCGCCAAAGTTTTTGAAGGCAAGATGTATGTCTATCCTTCACATGACATTCCGAGCCCCATCGAGCGTCTGAAAGAATGGTTCTGTATGGCAGATTACCATGTTTTCTCGTCAGACAATCTGGTTGACTGGACAGACCACGGAGTGATCCTAAGCCAGGAAAATGTACCTTGGGTAGCTCCTGACTCCTATTCCATGTGGGCCCCCGAATGTGTATACAAGAATGGGAAATATTATTTCTACTTCCCATCTACCCCTAAAGGCGAAGGCAAACGCGGTTTCAGCATCGGAGTTGCCATAGCCGACAAGCCTTACGGCCCTTTCACCCCGCAGGCCACTCCCATTGAAGGAGTCAATGGCATCGACCCTTGCGTGCTCATTGATAAAGACGGGCAAGCCTACATATACTGGTCAGGCCGCGGAATGTCAGTAGCAAAACTGAAAGACAATATGCTTGAACTCGCCTCAGAACCCATACAAATTCAAGGATTACCCGAAGGATTCAAAGAAGGACCTTTCGCCTTTGAACGCAACGGAAAATATTACTTCACATTCCCCTGGGTAAAGGAGAAAACGGAAGTTCTGGCTTATGCGATGGGAGACAATCCCATGGGTCCCTTTGAGTTCAAGGGTATCATTATGGATGAATCACCAACCGATTGCTGGACCAATCACCACTCATTGGTGGAATACAAAGGCCAGTGGTACCTGTTCTATCACCACAACGATTACTCCCCCGAATTCGATAAAAACAGATCGGCACGGGTCGATTCCTTATTCTTCAACCCGGACGGCACTATCCAAAAAGTAACCCCTACCCTGCGCGGAGTGGGCATAACAGACGCCCGGAAAGAAATTCAACTGGATCGCTACAGCCGGTTAAGCAATCAGGGAGCGGCCATCGATTACCTGAACCAGGCAAACAAATTCGAAGGCTGGAAAACTTTATTGAGCAAAAACGGTGCATGGGTGCAGTACAACCGGGTGAACTTCGGAGAGAGTACCCCCCGGAAAGTGAAAGCAAGAGTAACCTCGGACAACGGAGGAACACTGCAAATACGTATAAACGGAACAAATGGTCCGGTTATCTCGGAAATAAAAGTTCCCAAAACCGATAAATGGACAAATATTGAATCCCCGGTTCGTTCCGCTCAGACCGGTATCCACGATTTATACGTGTCTCTAAAAGGAAGCGGTAAAGTTGAAATCGACTGGATCAGTTTTCAATAACTAAATCTCCATGCCGGATATGAAGTATACGAAGACAATAGCGCTAATCACAACCCTGCTCTGCTTCCTGCAAGGGCAGGGTTTAGCGCTTGCCCAGGATAATCCAAACCAATACAATTACCTTTATCTTACTATCCGGAACGGATTATGCGACAACTCTATCCGAACCATACACAAAGATCACAACTCATTCATGTGGTTCGGAACCTCCAACGGGCTCGACCGTTACGATGGTTACGAACTGAAACACTACTCCACAGCTCCCAGGCAACCGTATCAGTTTATTGAAAGTAATTACATCAATGACATTGACGAAGACGACAACAACTATTTGTGGGTAGCTTCCGAAGCCGGCATCATGAGCATTGATCTCCTTCACGAAAATCTCAATTTCTATAAGGAATACTCCGGTAAGAACAATAATGTGCTTTACTCTCCCGTTCAGGCCCTGCTTGTCGACGATTTCAATAATCTCTGGGTAGGCAAAAGTGACGGACTGGCCTACATCATTCTGAACGAAGAAAGGCAGATAAAAGATATCCGGATATTGAAGAAAGATGTGGATATCAAAACCATCGTAAAACACGGTAGTGATATCTGGGCGGGAGGCGACAAGTGTTTATTGCATTTCACTCCTTCGGGCAAACAGGATTACAGCAATATCCCCGTAGTTACAAACTTAGATACTTCACAGTTAATCTTCAACCGCCTGTTTTCGTATGGTGACTATCTGTGGATCGGTACCCAAAGTGGCTTATACTGCTATAACACCCAGAATCAGTTCTGCATACTCTATCAGCATAATCCCAATAATCCTCACAGCATTTCCTCCAACTTCATCACAGATATTGATAAAAATTCATCAGGCGACATCATTATCGGAACCAGAAACGGAGTGAACATATACCAGCGAAATGACCAATTCGTTACTTTCAGCAGAGGCATACAAGCCCGGTCCCTGAATGATAATATCGTCAACCGGATATTTGTTGATAAGAATGATAATATCTGGGTAGGGACCGACTTCGGCGGAATTAATATCATGGCTCCGCAACGCATAACTTTCAATTATTCACTGCAAGGGTATGAGAAAGGAGTGCCCAACATCATCAGCACAGTGCTCGAAGACAAAGAGGGAAACATCCTGGCAGGAATTGTAGATGGCGGACTTGCCATTAAGAGGAAAGGTGCTGACTCCTTTTCGCTCTTCAAACACAACCCGGGAGATCCGCACTCACTGGCTCACAACAACATCTCGGATATCATTCAGGACCTGCATGGCAATTACTGGATATCAACAATAGGCGGAGGGCTGGATAAACTGGATAAAAACAATCTGTCACATCCCGTATTCGAACATTACAACAGTTTGAATTCCTCCCTGACCTCCGATGACATCCATGACATAGCCCTGGACTCTGCCCGGAATGCACTGTGGATATGCAGCGGCAGCCATATCAATACACTCGATTTCTCTACGGGAGCCATCAATCGGCTAAAGTTCTACACACAGTCCAAAGAACCCGTTCATAACATGAATACAATCTTCATCGACTCACAGTCAAGATTATGGATTGGTGGAAACGGCGTGTACGTCATCGACCTGGAAAATTCCAGGAATACCTACGAATGTATATACTATCAGCACAAACTGGATGATCCCGAAAGCAAAATCAATGAAAAGATCACTTGTATATTCGAAACTAAAAAAGGGGAGATTTATCTGGGTAGCCTCGGAAATGGCATCTACCTGTTGGAAGACAACGGTAACAACGAAAAATATACCTTCAAGAACTATGCCGTGCGCTGCGGTCTTTCGGACACCAGCATCTCGAACATTCTGGACGATGAGAACGGGAACTTATGGATCAGTACCCTAAAAGGCATTTACTTCTTCGATATCAATACAAAACGGGCCTTCAAGTTCGACGAAGGAGACGGGTTGCTGGTACCCCAATTCTATAAAAGATCCGGTTGTAAGACCATCAATCACAACATGTTACTGGGAACTATCGATGGTTTCGTAACATTCAGTCCACTGGTAAACCTGCCCAAGCAAAAGCAACGGACGATAACCCTCACCAGCGTTGTCTGTAACGGCAGCCAGCTGATACCTTATCTGAACAGCGACAATCTGCCCGTAAGTATCTCAACAACCAAGGAACTGCATTTATATCCACCACAGAATTCCTTTGAAATCACATTCAGCTGCCTGGATTATATCGAACAGGAAAAGGTGTTCTACTTCCATCGCATTCATGAACTGGAGGAGCACTGGAACACAGGATTGGTAAAGAGAAACGCCAAGTACACCAATCTGCCGCCGGGAAAATATACGCTGGAAATACGATGCACCAACCACGACAACACCTGGTCTACCGAAGCCACCTGTCTCAGCATTATTGTACATCCCCCATTCTATAAAACAGGATGGTTCTACTCACTTATCGCTATATTGATAGTGTCCATTCTGCTTTATATCATCTATTGGTATAATGCAAGGCAACAACATATCCAGAAACTTCTGAAAGAAAAGATAGAAAGCATGTCCGAGCAGATGGAGGCTATCAACAAAGAGAAGCTATCCTATTTCACCAACCTCGCACATGAGTTTAAGACACCCCTGACCCTGATACAAGGACCGGCAAGCCAGCTTGTCAGGCAAACTACCGATCCCAAAGAAAAAGAGGACTTACAGATTATCAACCGGAACGCTCAATACCTGCTTTCACTGGTCAACCAACTGATTGACTTGCGCAAGATCGATACCCAGAACTTAACGCTCAATTACTCTCAATTCAACTTCAGCAAGTTCCTGAATACAACAATAACCGACTTTTCCAACCTGATGAAAGAACGAAACATCAGCTTTGAAAAGATATACCGCCTGAAGAGTGACCATATCTATTCTGATAAGGAAAACCTGCATAAGATACTGTTCAATCTATTATCCAACGCCATCAAGCATACTCCCGATAAAGGAAAAATCACATTGCATGCCAACCAATTCATCGACAAATCGAACAAACTCATGCAGTTTATCTCCGTCACCAACAGTGGCAGCATAATAGCTCCTGACGAAATAGACAAAATATTCAACCGTTTCTACCGGATACCCGAACAGAACAAATATACAAACTACGGACAGAGCAGTACGGGCATCGGACTCCACATCGTAAAAGAGCTTATCAACCTATTAGACGGAACGATTAAAGTCAAGAGTTCGGAAAAAGAAGGTGTATCTTTCAGATTATATTTCCCCATTACGCTGGCGGACGCAGCGGAGAATGAAATTCATGAGGAATATAAAGAGCCCGTACCCGTTGAAGACAAAATCGAGCCGTTCATTCCTATAGACAGGAGCAAGCCGACTTTGTTATTGGTAGAAGACAATCCCGACATGCGTCATTATATCAAGAATATGCTGAAAGAAAAATACAATATCGCTGAAGCAAACAACGGTGAGCAAGGCTATAAGACAGCCCAGAATATCGTGCCCGATTTTATTGTATCCGATCTAATGATGCCCGTATGCGATGGTTCCGACTTCTGCAAAAGACTGCGCGAGGACAAGCTTTTAAGTCACATTCCTTTCCTGCTTCTCACGGCAAATTCAAGTGAGACTGCCCGGATAGAAAGCTATGAAAACGGAGTAGACGGATATATCACCAAGCCTTTCGAACAATCCGTATTATTAGCCCACATAGACTCCATCTTGAAGAACAGGGATTTGCGTCAGAAGAAATTCGTAGAACAAGACTTGAATCCTATCCTGCTGGAAGTGGGACAGCCCGACCAGCAGTTCATGAACGAAGTTATGAATATTCTGGAAAAGAACTATGCTGATCCTCAATTCGGTGTAAAGGATCTGACAGAAAGGCTGAACATCAGTTATACAGTGATTTATAAGAAATTCGTATCACTCACCGGACTTCCGCCGGTACGTTTCATCCAATTATACAGGCTACAGATTGCCAAGAAAATATTAGAGAGTAGCACCAATAACATCATTGTATCAGAAATAGCCTACCGGGTGGGATTTAATGACCCCAAGTACTTCACCCGTTGCTTTGTGAAACAATATAAGCAAACGCCCAGTTCATTCTTCAAGTAGCACGACCTTAGAATCAGGTCTGTTTACAGCACATTGCGGAAGGTTTCTATTTTATAACTATCAGATCGCCTTCCGCAAACCCAACTGTTATATGTTTCACCTGAAAAAGACTTATTACTTTCAGTTCTTTCTTTAACTCTTTCAGAACTTCCACCAGGCCGTTCAGTACTTCCTCCCACGGGATTTCGCTGGAAAGTTGCAAAGCATCACAGTTCCTTTCTCTCGGATCGAAATCTTCTTCACAAGCCCAGTCATCATTTTCCGCGTCATATTGTTTAGAGCCTGTCAGTTCGAGTGTATAGCAGCTCTGCCCATTTTCTTCGACAGCTTCCCACAAGTTGAAGTTCAATGCAATGATGTCATTAGGCAGGGTTTCGTATTCAGCAATGAACAAAAGCCACTGTTTTACAATGGCTTTTACTTTCTGTTTATCAAATACCTCCATAGGGGTACAGCAAGTCTGAAAGTCCGGTTTACTTTCATCGTTCCCCAATATGGAGAATAGTTTTTTCAAAATATTACTCATTCTTAATCAATTCAAAAGTGTAGCTTCCTAACTCAATGACATCATTAATATGATATGACTACAAAGATAATGACAAATTATAAATAAATAGTATCTTTGTTACCATACCATATTAATAACCTTTTAGTTGAGGAAAATGTTTTGCATGGCATGATTAAACATCAAATAAAGCAACCCGGTATCCAGATAGAAGACGTTATCTCTTTTTCTTCCAGATATAAATATGTGCCCCTACCGTTGCATATAGGCGGGTGACATCCATTTTGCCGGTATATGTCTCATCAATTGCTGCCTGCAGCCCAGTATTGTCAACTTTTAGTTTCCCAATTTCGCCTCCTATTAAACCGAGATCTACGCTCATACCTACTACCGAACTCAAACGATATTCAAGACCCACTGTGAAATTTCCACCTAAAGCATTGGCTGTACCACTGAGTTCCCCCAATCCGCTTCCTTTCACTGTCTCTTTATAGCGCAGCCACCCCCAACCGATTGCGCCATAAATGGTTAGTTTCTCTCCTAAAATCCATCGACCGGTAAATTGAGGGGCAATATACAATAGCCGCCCTATATCATCCATAACCATACCACGTACACCATCATAGAAAGCAACTGATTGCTTGGAACGAAATTGCTGTACAAGTACTCCCCATCCCCAACGATTGTAGTAACGAGACATTCCTACTCTCCAATCAAGTCCCGTAACGTAATTAGAAGCAGCCAGTCCCTCAACCTTTTCTACCGATGGAATATATCCTATGCCTGCACCTGCAAAAACGTAACCGATAGGTTGTTTATTCCAGTCCGTGCCCTTACGTGGTTGTGAGATAACCTCTTGTTTGGGTTGTACCAGACCCTCGTTTATCTCCTGAGCATGAAGAGAGAATGCTCCCAAGATGCTGATTGCTAATAGAATGATTTGTTTTTTCATATTTTATGTATTAGTTTAATGTTTCAGTTCTCACCTTCAGGGGGATAAACTACTGTCCAGTTCATCTGTTCCAAATCTTCCAATTTGAGTTGGTAACGATATAAAACAGGAACATACTTCTGAATAGTGTCACAAGGAGCAGAACGATACTCATGGAACTTCTCTGCATCCAATACCAAATACTGTATATACGGAAGGAATCCAAGGTCTGACTCCCATCCGTATTTGCTTTCATAGAGATATGAACTATTAGCTAAAATGCCTTGCGTCGGAATTCTACATTCATACAAAGTGTCAGCATTTGTTATAGTAGCACACCACAATTGCTGACAAACTATTTCTTTACCAGATTTATTTACCAACGTTATATAACGCTGAATCGGCTGTTTTGGACATGCACATAGAAGGATGCATGCACATAACAATACTATTATCCTCATTCGTCTCATATCTATCTTACTCGATGATTATTATAATAAATTCCATCAACACTCATCACAGTTGCGTTCAGAAAAGCCTACTCGCTATAAGGAGCCCACATTTTTATATTACGCATAGCGGGAGTGGGAGGATAATAGATATCATGTTTTAAAAGTTCCATATCTTTTAGCGTCAAATCATATCGTTGTAAGATATTATAGTTACGACTTATTTCCTCCCAAGAATATTTTGCAAGCGTATCAGCATCAAAAATAAATATGCGTATCGTATCATTAGACATTCTAAAAATCTCTTCTGCAGTAATTGAACCAGGTACTATAAATAAATTTACTGATTTCTTTTCCACGGTTGTAAATCCATAATTATATTGGGATGTAGCATCATAGTCTTGATAGGCAGGTACTAAAATATCTTGGATACCCAGATACCACATGTTTAAACACACATCTATTTCTCTATCCGATTGATTATACACCTCGAAGCCAAATTCATGCGTATTTGGGTCGCAGGAAGAACATCCTAACAATATTAGTAGTAGTTTGCTTATCAGTTTCATATTTCCATCTTTTTTGTTCAAGAATTTACTATATTTCGTATACAAATTTAGAATGATAGTGATAAAATCTCTTATTCTAAACCATACTGAAAATAAATAATACTCACTCTTCAGGGGGATATACGATTGTCCAATTCAAACTATCAAGCTGTGCAAGAGTGTACTCATACCTTTTTGCTACAAGATAATCTTCACGGATCTTCTCCCAAGGAACAGAGTCAACGACAGCCATGTCAAAAAGAAAGATTGTCATGACACCTGTAGAATATGGCTGTTTCATTTCATACCTCCAACTAGTTTGCTTTCTACGAACCGAATGGGGGGCTATAGCGAATTTTTTAATTCTATCATCAAAAACATTACCCTCAACCTGTATTGTAGTATCAGGATAATAATTATCTCTACAATAATCCAGCAATGTCTTATCCGAGTTATTTATAAATATAACAGTTGAATCGAATGGTATATCTCTGTCTGGACATCCCCATAAAATAAAAGGGATTAAAGCAATTAGTGAAAATTTTAAATACTTCATATCTTCTATTTATTTAATTAGTTGACCTGCATTTTTAGAAAAAGAATATGTCTTGCCAACCATTCCATTTAGGCTTGGCAGGATGAGGTTCTTTATAAGAACGTCCTCTTGGATGATTATACGCAGGACTACCTCCATTTTTGAACACATCCACATTAAAAATATCTTCTTGTTTATAGGGATCTTTTCCTTCATTCAAGTAATTCTGATACGCCTCTGCCCCCGTACCATATTTCTTGTCGAAATATTTTGCCGCCAATTTGCTAGCATGAGTTTCGTACCATCGATTACCATGGTTATTCTTATCAAATGTCGAACTTAAAAGACTTGGCTTAGCTACAACAAACAGATATGCAGGCCCAAGTTTTTTACTTTGCAAATAATGTCCATACTCATGTACAAACAAATGATCTCTAAAATCAGGTTTGAAGCCCGGAGGGCCCAATATGTAATTACTTAATGTCATTCCCCCCACATCTATTTTAGAATCAATCACTACCGCACCATCAAAGTAGTTCACTTCATTAACGAGATAACAAGTATTCAGAACTTGGTTTACCAAATTACCCAAACCTGTTTGCGCTAATTGCCATGTAAGTCTTGACACCACATCCCAGAAACCTCCCTTAAACAAACCAAGATCAAGTTTAAAGGCATTAATTGTGGAACGCCAATTCTCTTTTTTAGTCCATGCGTTAATGCCTTTCGACCAGGACTTTATGAAAGTATTTACAAATAAATCTTTCACAAAATTGAAAATACCAAAAATGAACTCTCCATTGGGGTCATTATATTTTAACGGATTATTCAAACAATAAGAATATCTGTTATAATTCTGGCTCGAATACGGTTCCTGCAACTGCGGATCAGGAGATAGAAATCTACCAATAACCGGATCATAAAGCCTTGCATTCATATTAATTAAACCAAAAGCTGTCAGATGCTCATGCCCGGTATAACCTCTGCCCAAGAATAACGTAGGTTCCGCACCAACCGCATATAAAGCTTGGTTAGCAGGATTCCTCAACCTCCCCCATGCATCATAACTTAGCTCCTGCTTCAGCCCACCTGAAGAATTAACGGTATGAGTTATACTGCCCAGATAATCCCTGCACAGATAATAAACAACCCAAGCCCCTGAACCTTCTTTCACATACACTGCCGCCGCTGAATACGCATCGCCGCCAAGGTACAGAATTTCCTTTGAACCCGCAACTCCTGTCTCAAATTCATATTGATTTCCCCAATAATATCTATTGAGTTGGACCTGATTGTTCTTCTTCAGATTCATTTTGACTCTATTGCCTTCCCCATTATATGTAAATGTTGCTACATAACCATTTTCAGTAATAGTCTCCGGTCTTCTTAAAACATTATAAATAATCTGTTGTTCCCGAAGTGGAACTTCCGTGCCGTAAGGAGTAATCAATGCTATAGCATAAGGTTTTTCGGCATTGTAAGTAAAAGTTCCTACATTAGATATATTGGTTATATTTCCATTGTTACTGTAAGTAGCCGTTTTTCCGGCAAAACTTGTCAATCTGTTCAGATTGTCATAACCAAAGTTTTCCTGAATGTTCCTTACATTGTCTTTTCTCCAGTTCAGATTACCCGTCTTGGCATTAAAGTTATATCCGGAATTCTGGATAACTGTAGAACCATTTTTAACTACTCTACCTGTTGGAGCCCCGTTCGCGTCATAAGAATAGGTGCGGGTTAAAATTCCTGTGTTTACACCGGTCGTCAATCCTAACGCATTTTCAGAAGTTAACTTCCAGATAGATGTCGAGTTATTAAGTTTCACTTCCGAAAGATTACCATAAGAATATGTATAGTTTTCAGTCACAATATTACCGATATTGGAGGCATACGTCAGATCCGATATACACCCATTGGTGTGAGTAAATGTTTTTTTGAGCCACTTTCCATCCACATTCGTTTCCTTCAGAGTACTTAGCCTCATCAGAGCATCATAAGTATAGGCTTTGGACGTCCCGTTTGAACTTACCTCAGATTCTATGAGGTTGTCAGCATTATAGCCGTAGTTTATTGTCTGCCCGGCAACCTCCTTTTTAATCAGGCGATGGAAATTATCATAAGTTTTCTTCGTGACATTTCCATTGGCGTCAGTTTCCTGGGCAACATTTCCCATAGTGTCATAAGCATATCGGATAATGCCCAAACTCGGATCGTTCATTGTAGTTTGTCTTCCAAAATCATCATACCCGAATGTAGTTGTAATCTGCCCCGGAGCAACTACGCTAATCATTTGCCCGTCCGGTCTATAATTATAAGTAGTAGTACCTGCGGGATCGGTAACTGATATTATATCTCCGGAAGCATTATATTTCTCTGTTTTTGATACGCCGTCCACCACTGAGGTAATACTCGTATTGGAATACGAAAATGTGTCTTCCTTGCCCGAAGCATATTTCAATGATACAACCCTGTCATAAGCATCATAAGTATATACGTTCCATTGTGCGGGCGTACTCCCTTTAAATGGCATGGAAACTTTAGCCAAACTTCCTTTCTCATCATATACATTATCTGTATAAACATAATTCCCATCAAAACGTTGTTTTCCTGTTCTTACTTCCCTAACCCAAGCGTCGTAATAAGTTTGAGATGCCGGAGAACCTGTAACGGAAACAGTGGAAAGCCATAAAGCTGAAGCCGGAGAAGTAGCCCATGAAAACGAAGTCGTTTCTATGACACCATCAGGTTTGACACTCTTAACTTTTCTGCCAAAATCATCATAGTTGAAGCTGGTTTCCTGGTTCTTATGATTTTTCATGGAGGACAGTTGCCCTTTTGAATTGTATGTATATGTTTCAATCAATCCTAAAGGATCTATTTTCTTTATTACCCTCCCATAAGAATCATATTCATACTTTGTAATTAGATTGGTAGTCGACGCATATTCTCTTAAAGACTCTTGGGATACCAACCCATCTTGATATGAATAGTTGACTTGAGAAATCGCTTTATTATTTGCATAGTGTACTTTTACAACCGGAAGCTGATTAGAATATACAGGTATATACTTCCTGTCAACCCATGTTGAGCCATCTCTTGTTTTTGTGGTTACTTGATCGTACAGAAAACCTATCCTGTAAGTAGAAGCATCATTTGTGTTATGGTAAGAGTTATTGGTTGTTACTATAAGGCCGTCACTATAAGTAACCGTCTCTTGGGTCACATTACCATAAGTATCATAAATGTAATTAGAACTAACAGTTGTGTTCTTTAATTTATCCTTTTCTGTTTTATTGCTCAATGCTATCTTGGCTACCTTATTTGAGGCAATAGATACAGTATAATAATAAGAAGCTTCAGACATAGGATTAACTAACTGGGTTATAACTCCAAACTTCATTGGATCAAAAGTCAGTTCAACCTGAGTCCCTTTCATATTATCATGCATTGTAATTTTCCTGAATCCTCTGAATCCTAATCCTTGGCGATGTGTAACGGCATCATTGTAATAGTATGATTTAGAAGACAAATACGTATTGCCATAAAAAGAATATGTATTGCTGACAACATTGATGTCCATATATAATTTATTGTATGGGAAAGTTGTACTATAACCAGATGTCGTCCAATACATACTGCCATTAGTAAGATTTTCATAATCAAATTTCTCAATCACTCCATAACTGTTAATCATGCCGGTCAGCATTCTTCCCCGGGCATCATTACGTGTAAAGGAGATTGGAGTGACAGTGGCATCCTTTATACTTAGCAATTGGCTGGTCCTACAACTATAACCATCTCCTATAGTTCCTGTTATAAAATGAGAATCAGAATCTACAGTCACTTTTGCAGATTCGGCCACAGTATTCAGTTTACCGTTCTGGTTCAGATGTACACTGATTTGAGTTCCGGATTTTACAGCTAAATCGGGAAGTTTATCACCATTCAGATCATGAAACAGAAACTGATAATTGGTATCGGAATTAGATAAAAACTCAAATGTGCTGCTTACAAATCCACTACCGGTTGCCAATAAAGCAGTCCAGGTTTTATACGTGCTATTATAGTGAGTTACCGGATAAGAAATGGGTCTGATACACGGAGTGGTAAATTCAAAAGCCTTATCGCTATCAACCTTACCACCATTATTAGGGAGGAAGGGATCCTTTATTATCGGATCATCAATAATCTCACCTCTACAGCCACTACATTCACCACAAGGGCGTTTTTTCATTTCAATCCAGTAATCATTCTTCTTCGGACCTAAAAGAAAATCGGTGAGCCCATCACCGTTAATATCTTCAACCAACAATTCTCTTTTGGAAGCACCCGATATATCTGTGCTCTTAATGCCGCTTGTATATGCAATCTGCACAAAAGCACCTCCCTGATATGAGTAAATATAAGTTCCAATTCCGTTTATGAGGCAAATGTCCGTTCTCCCGTCCCCGTTATAATCGACAGCAAAAAGCGCATCTTTAAAATAATCAAATAAGAATGGAGTTTGATCATATATCTTAGTCCTCAATTCCAGATTAAACATAGTGGTTCTTGACCATGTCCTGGTTTCCCCCTTCGGAAGTTTGTTACCCGAAACGGCAACCAATTCCATCTTCCCATCTCCATTGAAATCTCCGGTAATGAATAATCTGGGGACAGCATTTTGCCTGCTGCCTTCTGCAAATGTTCCTTCTAATAAGAAGGATGCATTCCGGGCTGTCATATTCTTATCATAGGTAGTAATATCTACTTTGGCGCTGTTCTGATCATGCAACCAATAATTAATTCTAACCAGTTCATCATTTCCATCGCCATCTATATCAACAGGATATAATTTCTGGAATCCATTACTTGCCTGAATCTTTACCGGTGAACAGAGGTAATCTCCGAGATTCTTATAAACCAACAGATTCTGTGCAGGATCATATTTACTTCCATACTGGTAATTTCCTTTTTTATCATAAGCGGTTATACCATAAGATTCAAAATTAGGATAGGCAACGAGTCCCTCACTCCGGGTAAGAGAATTAAACTTACCCTTATGCAGGATAAGATCAGGAGCCTTACTGTTAGCAAAATAAGTTTCAAGAAAAGCCGTGCTTGTCTGGAAACGACTTTCGTCAGACTCACCTCCATAATAGAACATCAGCGGATTAACTTCTTTGCCATTCGATTTAAGACTGAGTTTAGACAAGAAACTATATATACTTGTGTCATAACTCAGCGTATAAGTACTAAGAAGCATTGATGATTGATAATATGTATCTATCTTCGACAATAACTTACTATCCTTCATCAGCCGCCCCGCTATATAAGAAGATTGAACATCGCTTCTTGTCTGATAGGTAAACTTTACAGCACCATATTGAGTAGAATTGCTGCCATATTTGATCTCGGTGACATAATAGACGTTATTATCCAACAGATAAGTAAAATCAATATACCCTCCGAATGCATCTACACTTTTAGTAATCGGGTAAGTAATTTGTGCCGATGTATTGGTGGGATATCCAAGAGTTACTTTCTTTCCATCCGGATACCAAACATCAAAATAGTATTTTCCTGATGGTGCATAAAATGTAACTTTCACATTGCCGTGCTCTGTCTGATAATCGATTTGAGAAGACGTTTCTGATATCTTAATAAGCCGACTCCCATCTAATGAATAGGCAGAATTCTTATCTAAACTAGCCGGTTTTGCATTGCTTCCATCATAATAATAGTTTGAATTACAAATAGATATATAGGATAATCCTCCTATACACCACCCGTATCCGGCAATACTATTCCCCATCAGACTATTATAAGATAAGGCAAGAGCGGGTTGGTGTCCGTTTTTCCCTCCATATATTTCAATAGGTACACTGTATGTGAGTGAGCCATTTTCTATTCTCGATTGAATAGGTATTTCACCTACTGCTTTTGCCCGGTCTATCTCTACCGTGCTTGGCAATTCGGGCAGGGATGGAGGCGCCGGCAAAAGAGGATCTAACGGTTCTAACGGTTCAAACGGATCTAATGGTTTCAACGGGGGCTTCAAGAGAGGGGCGTCTAACGAAAGAACTTCACTTCGGACGGCACTGTCTTCCGACGACAACTCATTGACTTCTGTCACGATTTTATACAGTCCGTCTTCATCAGCTTCTTGCATGAATTCATCTTTTAATGGATCTATAACAAGAGAATCCCGGCCTACTGAGATTTGGGCATATCCTGATAAGGTACATAACAGTACCAAGATAAAAAATATTCTTCTCTTCATAATAGCGTATTAGCTTTAGGTTATTCTTTAATTATTTTCCAACTACTGGTATTACCATTATAGACTATCTGCATGATATACATCCCCGGAGTTCGATCAGATATATCTACCGCATTGGACTGAGATATACTGCCCCATTGTTGCATCAATGTCCCGGTAAGATCATAGAGAGATATTCGGGCATTCTCAAACTTCTCAACTCCTGAAATATCAACTTTGAGCATACCACGGGTAGGGTTGGGATAAATTGTCACCTTAGTTTCCGAAAGTTTTTCTTCATATATGGAAGGCTCTCCTTCATCATCGCTCAAGACTCCCCTTGTCTGAACCACAATTTCCTTTTGGCGAGACAACCGATTACCGGCACTGTCGTAAGTATACTTGATTTTGTTTTGAGCGTATGCATCAGCAGCAGCCCACATAGATAAAACCACGAATAGCAGAAATATGGCAACTATCCGTTTAGATGTTTGAATTCTTAAAAGTAGAAATGTTGTTTTCATGTGATATAAGATTTTATTGACGCTTCAAATAACCACAACTTTCACATAAAAACAAAATATTATATGGTAACAGTGGTAACAAACCTACTTCAGCAAGAAAAGTTGTTTTTCATCTTACAGCTCTTCAGCTCTCCTCAACTGCCCTGTTCATCGGCCTTTCGGCTGAAAGTATCTCCTGAAAGGAAAGATTCTTTGCTTTCAGCTTTCAGCCAATACTTCTTTAGTGAAACAAGGGTCAAGTTGACAAGGAGAATAGTCACTGTGCATAAAAACGCGCAGGAAAAGAAGCAATGTTTTAATGGTTATCATTGCTTCTTTTACCCCAAAACAAGCAATGATATTTACTGAAAAATACTATCTAATAAAATTCAATGACGCATCTATATATCCAGCGTTTCCCATCTATAGATCCAACGTCTCCCATCTATAGATCCAACACCTTCCATCTATAGATCCAATACAGTGAAATACGTGAATTTTCCAATACTAAAGTTTCTAATGAAATAGCATTTATTAAGCATGAAGAATCTCATGATTACAATATCGGCTGAAAGCTGAAAGCAAAGAATCTTTCCTTTCAGCTTTCAGCCGGAAGGCCGATGAACAGGGCAGTTGACAAGGGCTGAAAGAACTGTAAGATATGATTGGTTAAAAAGACATAACCACCGATTATAGAAAACGATTTAAAAGTAGCATCTCAGTCCACCTTGAATTCCCAAACGATTTACTCCATGACGTTCACTATCAATCACAATTACCGCAGAACTGAAGTCATCAGGACGAGTGAGAGAAGCTCGCCACCATTCCACACCCAGTCCCAGCCCTATCACTCTATTCAACATATACTCTACTCCCCAACTTAGTTCGGCTGCTATCCCCGAGAATCGGTCTCTGCCTGCACCATTCCAGGCATACCCAAAACTCACAGTTCCTCTGATTATCCATTTCTCATCAATCTTCTGACAATAAACTAAGGAAGGAGCCACATATCCCAATGTCACAGTTTCTTCAGGAAAATCAGTGCTGAAAGCTGCACACTCCAGTCCGAATCCATAACCCTTTTTACCAACCCAGTTGTACGCCACTTTATACTCCGGACCTCCTTTCCACTTGTAAGTGCCCGAACGCATTTCTACCCTGCTCGTTATCCAACCATAACCCAAATTGACAATGAACGTATTTCTCGGAGTTCGCATAGCTTTCTCCTGTTCTTTTTCCTTTTCCTTCATTCCGGCCACATCTTCAAGCGTAATACCAATGCTCTTCTCTTGTCCCCAAATACTTACATTCAAGTAAAACAAGGCAAACGTCAACAATATATATTTCATAATCTTCATCTAACAGTTTTTTAATATCTCATTAGTAAATTGGTCTTCACAAGAAATTCTATGATTACAGCAGCCGATTCTTTCTCTTTCTCCGGGAGAGCGTTATACTCTTGCGAATACTCTGGATAATTCAGCAAAATAGTCCTCATATTGTTTTTGGTAATAAGTTTCACTTCTTTATCGTCAGACTCTATCAGATAACAAGCCTTATTTTTCAGTTGCTTAGATGCTACGATCGCCCCACCTATAGCACCAAAGAGTATGCCGGCAGTGACAGCTTCACTCGTCTGTTCCTTGCCAATCTTAGTGCTGATGAAACAAATCCTACCGGTACCAAAACGAAAACCAGGCGCATACCAGCTGCCAAACTTACATCCCTGATACCTTAACTGGCGGCAGTTTACATACAAGGTATCCTGATGTATGATATACTTTACATCTTTCTTTAATAACTTATCCGTCTCCTTATTACCTGTCTCTGGTTTAAAATCAGCACCTCCATTCCAAAATCTCTTACTTTTAGACCTGGATTCAATAGTGAGATTCTCCAATGCAGTAAACTTTCCATCCATGTAATCGGAAAATGAAAGAGCATATCTGCTCTGAGCAAAAGAGGTAGTTGCAAATAGCAACAGCATCAAACCTAAGATGTGTTTATTCCGTATCATAAAATTTGTATTTGAGTATGATTTTAAATATTCAATGTTTTCCGTCCAACCGGATGATATATCCGGTTGGACGGGTTGCACTCAACCTATATTATTCCATGTCTGGTAATAATATTTTCTTCAGTTTTTCAAGAAGTTGATCCTGTTCCTCTATTTCATTATCTTCTAATAAAACATTAAGAACCTCTTCATCTTTTTCATAATCATAAACATCGACTCCAAACCAACCTGAACCCCAAAAATGAATATATCCTCCTTTTTGGGATGATTCAAAGGTAATCGCATAAAGAGAACCAAAATCGCCTTCGCTATAATAGTTACATTCAATAGTATAATCTATTAAATGTGGAATCAGATTTTTCTGAACCCATCCTAAATCTTTCATTGTCTTATTATTTAATTTTCAATATCAGTGATAAACTACGTACTTTAGGCAACATTTGACCACCTTGTTTGTTTAAAGCACGTATTTGACTTCCCTTAGCACTGGGACCAACAGTTTTATACCAATTAGGTTTTCCGCCTTGTATTAGACTATTCTTAGGTACTTTAAACTCAACATATACAGAACCTACTTTGGCTCCTTGAAAAGCATCAGATCCTCCAGTTGCGACAAATGTCAATCCCTCCGGTCCTTCCACCATACGTCCCGTTTTCTTCATTATATTATACTCATTTTCAGACATCCAACGTCCAACCCTTACCTCGCCTCCTTTGGGAATCCCTGTAAGCATGCCCACTTTGTTATCCAAAGAATAATTCGCCGCACTCCCAACTGCCGATAATCCGCTTGTCACGAAGCTCTTTTTGGCACCGCTCCACATTCCGTCCAAGAAGGAGGTATTGGGGTCATCATCAGCTACAGCCATTATCCCACCCATCACTGTACCGAAAGGTAGACCGGAAGCTTCATGCACTATCAGTTCCCGAAGCATCGGAGACGATATCTTTTCCGTCAGTTTCTGAACGGGACCGGCGAACTTGCTTGCAATTTCACCACCAACGTAAGCCATCGTACCGGCCATTATACCGTCAAATGCAACTTGCTGCAGATTGATATTGTTCCACCCATTGTTAAAACCCTGACCAATCGCAGAATTGGCAGCACCGGCACCGGCCGTAATGCCGATAGCGGCACCGGGAAAAGCAGCGGTCAATGCACCGGAAACGGCACCTGTAGCAAAATAGGACAATCCTTCCCAGCTTAAATCCGCACCATTGGCAACCCAGTTTATTGCTCCTCCGATAGCCGCACCAATGATGAGATGCCAAAACTCCCCACTCGGGTCCGTATATATTAACGGATTATTCAAGCAATAAGTATATCGATTGAAATTTTGTGAGAAATCAGGCATCTGAACAAACGGATCAGGACTCAAGAACCGAGCCAGTAACGGATCATACATACGGCCATTCATGTCTATCAGCTTGAACTCATCCAGATGTTCATGTCCCGTATAGCCACGGTGGAACTTGAAGGTATTATTAGCTACCGTACGTCTGCCCCAGACATCGTATGAAGCCTTGAAAACCTCAGTACCCGCATTGTCGGTCAACTTCACAACACTGCCCAAATGGTCTTTGTGGGCATAATAAATCTTATCAGGCTGCCCGGATTGTTTCACATATACCGCTACCAAACCGTTATTGCCACCAAGATAATATAATTGTTTCGTTACACCGCCTTCGGTGACCATCTCATAATCGCCCGCATATACAGTCGTACGTGCAACCGCATTGTTCGTCTTCAACGTAGATTTCCAACGTTGGCGATCAGGACCATACGTGATGTTCAACAGGTAATTGTTCGAACCGACCGTTTCACTGATAGAGGAAACTTTATCAAATGCAGTATACGCAATGGTCTGGTTATTCTCGGAAATCAGGCCACCGGTATTGTCAACGGTACTTACCGCATGAGGTTTGTCATAACTGTATGAACCCAAGCCTGTTTTAGAAACAATATTACCATTGGCATGATAACCCATGTTCATGACTGTAGAACTACCTTGCTGAACGGCAGTCAGGTGGGCGGCACAGTCATAAGTGAAAGGCTTGTTTTGTTCCCTGCCAATCTCCAACGATTATAGCTTACGGAATCATAAACCGTGCAGGAATATTTTAATACTGCATAGGCAGTTTAGAACAATAATTGTACAAGATATCAAAGAGCGAGGGAGGATTTAAGTTCCTAATCTCCGAAACAACCGGATGATATATCCGGCTGGATGGGGAAACCAAGTATAATACACCTTGACAGTCAGTAGTATCTGTCATACTAAGTCTGTCAAAAGCTTTCTTTCCCCATTCATCAAGAGAAGAGATACCTCGACTGCCCATGACAAACGATTCCCCTAACTGAACAGTTAGGGAAATCATTTTAACGCAGACATTTCATTCTTTTAACAACGTCTTGTATTGAATTCATCTTTTTACTAAGCCCAACAATCGCTGCATCGTAGCCTCCACTCTCTTCTTTTTGAGTAATATCAAAAATATACAATGTACCAAAATAATATGAACAGGAATCATTGGCGGATTTTAATCTTTCTCTCTCGCCTATAAAGTATTTTTTCTTATTACTTTTTACACTACCAATATTACCAGTAAAAAAAGCTACTTTTTTCCCACTTAAATCAAATTCGGTTCTGCTTATTTGAGAAATAGCATTAAAATATTTACCTTCCAATTCGGTTAGAGTTGAGCTCTCATCCACTCCCATTTTTTCAACTTCACTTAATATACATTGGGGAATGTTTTCATATTTATTTATCATTCGATATACTTGAGCCATCATATTCTCACTGATTATCATCATAAAAAAACAGAATAAAATACATTTTTTCATTGTACATAGAATTATTGATTAAGAAAATAACTAAAGGTCCATGGTCTGATTCCATTACTCCACAAATACATCTGTGCATTTAATAGAAATGGATGTATTCCAACATTGAATATCCCAGACAAATTCAACGCAATCGAGGTATGAGTTACACAGCTACTGAGTTCCACACTATAGACTAATTTTCCTGCAGTTGCTCTTGTATTTAACCAACTGGAGTATTTTTCTATTGTATTCATATTAACTCTCAAATTTTGTCTCCATATCATTTCTCCTGCACGAGAATGACTATCCCAACTATTAGTTCCTTTTAGCCAATGCCAAGTGCTATTTTCCGGTGAATTTATCCAATCAGGTCCAACGGAAATTAAGGCATTAGGATCAAGCCCATTCTCAATTCCAGTAGTAGTACCTTCTCTCACTAATGCAGAATGGCCTACATTGTCAGAATGTTCAGTTACTAAATCCACATTCTTTGGCTGAAAACCAATCAAAATATCGCTTACATTTGCCAAAGCTCCCAATCCATAGCCTAAGTTTTCATACCATTTATTGCCTTTTTTGCCAAGATAACCAAAAGTACCGTTAGTGAAATCATAGGAGGCAACTCCCAAACTAATGGATATAGGCGTTTGGCCACCCGTATAAGCCCATGTTCCGATAGAATTTGTCAATGAAGCAGCCGCTATGCCAGCCGTATTGGCCATCGGAATACCCGAACCCGCTACAGCCCAACCGGCATATCCACTTATTCCACCTACAACAGCACCGCCAAGCATATATCCCCATGTTTTACCAGAACTATAATCCCATTTGGTCGGGTTGAACTGACCGTCATTGGCGATTACACCACCCGAATAGAGACCTATAGCGGCTCCTATTATCACAGGCACAAACCAAGCCATTTCTCCGCTCGGATCCATATACACCAGCGGATTATTCACACAATACGCATACCTATTGAAGCTCTGTGAGAAGTCCGGCATCTGAACAAACGGATCAGGGCTAAGGAAACGCGCCAGCAACGGGTCGTACATACGACCGTTCATGTTTATCAACTTGAACTCGTCCAAATGTTCATGCCCCGTATACCCACGATGGAACTTGAAGTTATTGTTAGTAACCGTCCGTCTGCCCCAAGCGTCATACGAAGCCTTGAATGCTTCAACACCGGTATTATCCGTCAGTTTCACGATGCTGCCCAAATGGTCTTTGTGCGCGTAATAGACCTTGTCCAACTGCCCCAACTGTTTCACATATACAGCAGCCAACCCATCGCCGCTGCTAATATAGCACATTTTTTTCGTAACTCCGCCTTCCGTAACGATTTCATAGTCACCGGCAAAAACGATAGTCCGTGCCGCAGCATTGTTCTTCTTCAGAACTGACCTCCAACGTTGACGGTCAGGACCGTAAGTTATGTTCAGCAGATAACTGTCTGAACCCACCGTTTCGCTTACGGAAGCCACCTTGTCAAAGGCCGTGTAGGTGATTGCCTGATCATTAACCGATATCTCCCCGTCGGTATTGTCCACGGTCGCCACGGCATGGGGGCGTGTACCATAGGTATAGCCGCCTATTCCCGTCTTGGAAGATATATTTCCGTTGGCCTGATAACCGATGTTCATCACCGTGGCACTTCCCTGCTGAACACCCGTCAGCCGATCCGCATTGTCATAGGTGAAGCTTTCCGTCTGTGCGAGCATACCCGTGCGGGAGATGAGGTTGCCCGTCATAATGTTAAAATTGAAATCCATGTTATGTAACACAGCTGAGCCTTTCAACGTCTTCAGGTTACTTAACAAGCCTTTAGCAGTATGCGTCCGGGTGGAGGTCAGCGTTCCACCGAGTTTGGTGGTAGTAACCGTTCCGGTAGCGCCCGTAAGTTCCCAAACGTTCTGCGTCCCAGCTGTTATCTTCTGCAAATTACCATAAGAATCATAGTTACGACTGACCACCAGATTATCCGGATAAGTCACCCCTTCCAACTGCCCTTGCGTATTGTAGGCATAACCGAATGCTACTGAACCGTAACCATCGATAGTGCGTGTTTCTGTACTGATGCGTCCCTTACTGTCATAAGCGTAGCTCACGTAATTGTTACCCATCTGTTCCTTGGTTAGGCGCAACAGACTGTTACCCGAAGTGCCGTAGGTATAAGTGGTGGTCACGCCGTCCGTAACGGATTTGGTCAAGCGACCCAGCTTGTCAGTGGTATAGTCCTTAGTGGTTTCCTTACCCCTACCATTCACCTGTTTTATCACACGTCCCGCAGCATCGTAGGTATACGTAGTGGTGCCTGTATCCGGATCGGAAAGCGTTTTCTGCTTTCCGGTATCATGGTAAGTCATTTTATAGGTGGATCCTCCAGCGTTTATCTGTTTAGGCTGACCTACGGAACTGTAAGTATAGGTGACGCTTGATACCGGATCAGAAGAGGTTTTCACACCACCCCAGGCATCGTAAGTTTTAGTACAAGTTTTTCCGCTTGTGACGGTCGTCACGCTACGATTGCCATAGCTGTAGGAAACGGTTTTCCCCGTGCTTCCAGTATGGGAACGGACACGTCTGCGCCCGTCATAGGTATAACTCTCCGAAGTGGTGAGGTTGCCCGTCTGTACCTGCTCGCTTGTTACCTGACCTTTGGAATTGTAGGTGGTCGTTTTCTTCACAGACATACTTTTAGGGCCAATGCTCTCCGTACTCACCTCACGCCCCCGGTTGTCGTACCAAGTCTTCACCCATGGCTGACCAGTACCCTGTGTCAAGGTGAAAAAACGTTTGCTGGTATTGCTGTTGTTCCAGCCACGCAGATGTTCGGTGCTGCTACCGTCCGGAAGCGCAGTTGCTATGTGATTACCCCAATCGTCATACGTATGTGCAGTAACCTGTTTATCAGTGGCGGTTGCATCGCTCTCGTCCGTTTCAGTTAACACATTCCCCCACGTATCATACGTGTATGCGGTGACGGAAGAAGCGGGAGAGGTGTAAGCTTTGGTCACGAAACGTTTCGAAGCATCATAATCATATTTCTGCGTAACCGCCACAATGCCCGAACCACTCTTCTTCTCTGTCAGCAAGTTACCGTAATTGTCATACGTGCGGTCAGTGGTCAACGGAAGAGATGTATTCTGATTCTCGATGGTCTGCTTTACAAGTCCTGTGGGGGCGTCATAGGTGATTTTTGTCTTCAGTGTAAAAGCAACCTCATCATCGGCATGTTTCTGTATATGGGTGACCTGCTGCGGGTGGTAAGCCTTTCCGAGCATGACGTAGTCACTATATTGCATAGTCTTGTACATATTCCCGCCGAAATCAACCTTCTCCTGCGTGATATAGCCGTAAGTGGTGTTATATTGTTTTGTGGTGGTGACGGTGTTGCCGTCTGGATCTTTCTCCGTAACGGTGGAAGGATAGGCGAAGTACTTTTTACCTCCCTTATCCGTAACAGTCATCGTGACATTACTTTCAGCCATCTTCCCGTCCAAAGTGGTTTTCGTGTAGCTGGCAGAAGGTATATAGAAGGTAGTATTCCACGTCTTCACTCCCGATTCAGTCACGGTTCCCATAGTGACATTCTCTGCCGTCACGGACGAGAAGCCAAGAAAGCCGCGACCCTGCTTATGCAACTTCATTCCCCCGTAGCGGTAATCGGTCGTCATGCTTCCGGCAGCACCGTTGCTTTCAATGATTTTTTTCACCACATGCAGGGGAAGGGTACAGTCCGCCATGGGATAAGTTGTTCCAGTACCCTGGGTGTAGATGCCGCCATTCGCAAGAGATGCGTAAACGACATTTGTCTGTGCACCATAATCACCGGTAAAGGTAGTGACCTTGCCGCTGCCGGTGGTGTAACTAGGATTTGTATACATCCGCCATGCCGGTTCGGCATTGGCGTTCGTACTGTTGTAGCAATCATACCCGTAGTTCAGCAGTTCCGGCTGTCCGTCACCGTTGAAGTCACCAAGCACATAATTGGAAATCAGAGCATCGGCATCCCTTTTGGAAGTGGCAGAACGCACTATGGTGAGTGCGCTTCCGGTGGAACGCATCCAGTATGTATAGGTTGTGTTGAATTCGCCCCAGCTGCCCTGAAGAAAGCCACTTTTTTTATCGTACATAGCCTTGGTTATCACCACATCCGACTTGCCGTCCAGATCGAAATCATACACTTGGCAATTAAACCTACTATCGTCCTTTTCCGTGAAGTCCTGATCGTAAACACCCAACGAGCAGGCAAGCTGCTTCGTGAAAGTCCCGTTACCGTTGTTCATTGCAAAATACCAGTCGGATGTCATAGAAGAACCCAGCAGGAAGTCGGATAGTCCGTCACCGTTAAAGTCGCCCGTCCAGATTCTCCATACGTTGCCGACGTTCGTACCGGTAGTCCGGTACGAATTGGAAAAAGTAGAGCCGGATATACCATATCCTTTGTTCCAGAAGATGGTGTATCCTCCGTTGTAGAATACGAGAATGTCGGTCAACCCATCACCGTTGTAGTCTCCAGTAAACAGTTTCTCCGGTTTGGAGGGAAAGTTGAAGTTAAAGGAGGCTCGGTAAAGGGATGTTCCGGAATTAAGCCCCACGACTTCTCCAGGGTAATTCCCCGAATCTTGTCCTTTTTCTATAAACACCACGTCACCCTTGCCGTCATTGTTGAAATCCGCAGTAGCGCAAAGAGGCATCTCACTGCTACATTTCAGACTATATCCGAAAGCGCTCCGGTTCATCGTCTTGCCCACAAAATAAAACCCAATGCTTTTATAGTCATCATTGATGGATGTCTGCGGCACCAATATCTCATTGGTTCCATCACCATCGAAATCAATGGAGGAATACCCCTTGTGTTCCAGTGTCCAGTCATGAAGTTCGAAAGTCGCTCCAAGGTCATAATAAGTGCCGGAACTAAACTCCACGTTTCCTAAAGAGTTTAAAGTGGCATAGTTCACGAAAGCAATGTTGGTCTTGCTACATTTATAATTTTGAGAGTTGGCGTAATAGGAATAATTGAGATAGGGAAATATTCCGATCAAGTCGTCCAAACCATCGTTGTTCATATCCGCAGCTATATATCCTTGGTTGGAATACGCAATTGTGTTATCATGAACCCCCAAAGGGACATAAGTGCTCCTGACCGCAGGTGTACGACAACTTTGTGAGAAGGCAGGTAAGTACGTCCATCCCAGCCTGACAGGCGGAAGAGCATCACCGGTGCCGTTCTTTTCCGTCACGCCCGTCAGGCGCGAGAATTTAGTGACAGAACCGTCATTAGTAGTATTGTAAGCCAACTCATAGGTACGGTAAACCGCATTGCCCGTTTTGCAGGTGATTCTTGACAAGCGATAATTCATGCTTCCCTTCACGCCACCAATTATAAATGGTTGCGGATCGTTAGGGCGGTTCTCGTAGGTAAAGCTGACTGTGTTCGATTCGCTACTGATGGAATACCGTGTATTATTGCCGTAAGTAATCTTGTTGGGGTACATCATATAGCTCCACTTGTTGTACGTGCAGGACATATAATTCCCCAAAGGGTCTTCCCAATGGTCCACATGCCAAGAGTGTACACGGGTGGAGGAGCCAGAAGTATAGCTCAAACGAGCTCCGGCGTTTCGGCCAAAACGGATTATCATGCCATCAGAGGAAAGGACCTCGAAATATCCGTCCGCCAGCGTGCCGCGGAGAGTTATGGAAGTGAAGGGAGCAGATTCCGGTCTGTACACGGCACCGTCCTGGCCCGCTACACCGGAAGAGAGTATCAGCCGCTGACCGTTTAAGTAAAGCGCATCACTGTCAGCGCCTGCCATGGCACCCGCAAGACCGTCATGGTAGATATCTTTCGAACCACGGGTAATAGCCGACAGTCCCGACAAATTACATCCCCAACCCAGCATTCCATTTCCTGCCTGACTATTATAAACAATTGCAAGCGAGGGCTGCATGCCGCTCACACCTGTAGGAACTTTAATGGGAACGGAGCAGAGTACGCCGCCTGTGGACGAAACACTGAAAGTGCCTCCAGAGGCTCCCACCCCTTCAGGTTCGGCACTGTAGGCGGAAGGAATATCTTGGTATCCGAATTTTTCGGAGGCATAACCGGTAATATTCGTGACAATGATGCCAGTACCGCTGTAACCCTCAGAAACGATGTAGTAGGTACCCGGTTCTAGTGTGCGCTGGATGAAAGAATGTAGTGTGGAGGCGCAACGACCGTCACCGGAATAGTCGTCGTTAGTGGTTATAGTGTTTCCCCCAGCGTCCAACAGATGCATATAAGTATCAGAAAGTGTAGAACCAGAATGGGTCATCGTCACGTTCATTCGCTTATTGAGTGTGAACTTATAGAACACGTCTGCCGACGTACGAGCTGTGTGCTGGTTGGTGTAATTAACTGTATTCTGCGTATCGGAGTATTTAAAACTTTGACTGAAAGTTCCGGCAGTTATAGCATCCTGCCGGGTATCCCCATGTATCTGCACAGCTACACCTGATATCCGAGTATATATTACACCATTATTATTATATCCTTCGGAAACCACGTAATAAGTACCTGCATCCAGCTCTTGCTTTAAATAGGAATGCAAAGATGTGCTACAAGCATCCGTGCCTGAATAATCATCGTTATAAGCTAATAATTTACCCGAAGCATCAAGTAGGCTCATGTAGGTGTCCGGTAGTATAGAACCGCAATGGCTCATAGTGACCTCCATTCTCCGATCAATAGTAAACTTGTAAAAGATATCATTCGTAGGGCGACCGGTATAATTGTTAGTATATCCAGTCGTATTCCTGTCGGAAGTGAAATTGAAGGCTTCCGTACCAACAGGAATTACCATCGGGTTAGAAAGTGTGTTACCGTCCTGGGCACGTACGCATGTGAAAGACAGTAGAAAAAAGAGCATGATTGATAAATATGTTCTCATAAGTAATCTCTTTAAGGTTTATTCTTTAATTATCTTCCAACTGCTAATCTTACCATTATAAGCAATCTGCATAATATATATCCCCGGAGTTCGTTCGGACAGATCAATCGCATTGGATCGGGATATTCCCGCCCACTGCTGCAACAACTTTCCGGTAAGATCATAGAGAGATATTTGGGCATTCTCAAACTGTTCAACTCCAGAAATATCAACTTTGAGCATTCCCTTTGTCGGATTGGGATAAATAGTTACTTTCGTTTCCGAAAGTTCTTCTTCGTATACCGATGGTTCTTCTCCATTATTTAAATCTCCTCTCGTCTGAACCACAATCTCTTTCTTGCGTGTCAGTCGATTCCCGGCATCGTCATAAGTATACTTAATTCTATTTTGAGCACACAGATTAGCACCTGCCCACACAGATAAAACCACGAACAGCATGAATATAGCAGCTATCCGTTTAAGCGTTCGCTTGTTATTTCTCATAGCGCGTAGTGTTTATTCGATACTGAATTCTCCCGATAAAATGGTCTCTCCTAAAGATATTTCCAACAAATATTCCCTTCCTTTCTCCATTTCCGGCATGGCAATGATAACATTGGTTGGAGTGGTGTATGAATCCGAGTAAATCATTTCACCGGTCAAAGCACTTTTTACAAGGATTTGCACTTCATCATACTCCCTAAAAAAATCAACCACTAAAGCACTATTATCCGAACTTAAATAGGCGGAAACATACAATAGTTGTACGGAACGCGTACCGGGTAATACTTTAGGAGTAGTCTTAGTTTTATTCAAATGAATTCGCTTTATTGTTTCTGCCTGTTCCGCAAAAACATTCAAGGAGAAAAATGCCAATAGCAACGAAAATAAAAATGTTGTTTTCATACGATATAAAATTTTTAAATGACGTTTCGAATGAACGCTATTTTCATATAAAAACAAAATAATATGTGGTAACAATGGTAACAGGCAAATCTCGGCAGATAACAAATCTAATGTAAATTGCAGATTATCAATCCCCAAAGATATCATCGAACAGTTCCTTATCCATTTTATTCTTAATCCTGCTTTTACGAGTTTTTATTGCATCGGAAGTGACATTCATCACATCCATAACGATCTCCTTCGGGCAATGAAGCAATATTAAAATGCAATACAGTAAATCGTCAGCAGTTAAAGAAAAGCAAGAACCACTTAAATCTTCCATGACATCTACAAAGGTTCTCTTGATATCAATTATTATCAGTTTTCTATAATTCTTTATAATCTTGGTACGTTCTTTGGGCTTTGCTTTCTGTAATTCATCTAGTCTTTTATATCCTTCTGTAGACTTAAATAAGGAAATACAAATGCCAGCTTTCGCTTCTTTCAGTTCATGCAGTTTATTATTTTTGTCTTCTCCGCAAATATCTTGTTCATTCAATGACAGCGTTTCTGCCCGATTATCCATCAACTGTTTCTGCAAAGCGATATATTTGTTCTTTCTATGCCTATCTCTCCACATAAAGAGGAAAATTAGTCCTAAAACAAAAAATAAGAATGATACAAGCAAAAGATTAGTGGTTCGTTTTTGCTCAACAGACAACTCATATTTATGGAGCTCCAATAAATGATCGTCCATTAACTTGTCTATTTCTGCACGATCATTCATTGTCTGAATTGAATCATAACAAACAATAAAAGAATCTGCATATAAAACCGCATTTTCCCAATCAGAGAGTTCCTTGTTTACGCGATATATATTATAATAATTTGAAGTCTTTGTATAAATATCAGGAGATTCTTTGCTTAGACGCCAATAATAAAGAGCTGAATCTTTCATATTCATATTATACAATACATCGCCTTTCATTGAATATGCAGAAGCCAAACTTTCTATATCCGACAAGCCGGATATGGCTTTTGAAATATACGCATAAGCCAGTTCATATTCTCTCTGCTCACTATAAACTCCGGACAAATCTTTATATATGATGCCCGACAATACCGGATAATCCAACGAAAGCGCCATTTCCAACGCCTGTTTATAATAATATGCCGCACTATCAAATTGGAGTTCAAGAAGAAAAGTAATTCCAATTCCCCGCAGATTATGGAATGCCCGCAGGGTATCATGAACATCTAAATTTATAGCATAGGCGTCTCTATACATCCCCCTCGCTGTTTCTTCCATGCTCCGCTCATTATAACAATCTCCCAAATGATTATACGTCATGGCCCAAAATACCGAATCACATTCTTGCGGCATAATCCTTAATGACTTCAAATAGCAGTCTATGGCACTAGGTATATCTTCCTGCCCACGATATACACACCCCCAATAGAAATAAGATTTCGCCAACCTCTCCTTACTCCTGCCATTCTCGTAATAATCAACAGCAATCCGTATCAAAGAATCATCCTTCAACGGTACATAATTCTTATACCTTGCCTGCGTCAATAGTAGCGCATACCATGCCCGGTTCGCTTTCCCCATTTTCTGTGGTACAGATATTCCTTCCAACAGTTGCAATGCACTGTCAGGGTATGTTTGCATCAAAGAATCAGCCAATATCAGGACAGAGTTGTCCTTATAAGAATCTTTTCCGCATGAACCCAACAATAAGGCAGACAACATAAAGGATAATAAAGCAGGTAATCGTTTTCTCATGATTATTTTAGTTTTCTCGTTCTGTACTCACAAAGATAACAACAAATCCCGAAAAGTTCATTCAGAAAAGACGCAATAAAAGTACAGGTATCGCAGATTTATCCTTTTGACAATTTGCATTTTTAGTGAGCGGAGAATGCGCTGTTTCCGCCCCATATCATATAAGAACAGAAATATGCGAACGTATATCAGTAAACAGCGGATTATTAACATGATATCGAAATACTTACATTTATTATAGAGCGCAAATATCCCCTCAAAAGCATCTATAAGTGAAAATCTGTATGGCAAACGAACATATTACCAGTAAGTAGTAACCCTTTTGACCGTAAGTAGTAATGATATCACCTATAAGTAGTAACCCTTTCACCCGTAAGTAGTAACCCTTTTCTGCATAAGAAGCCCTGAAACATGTAAGAATATGCAAAAATAACGAATTTACATTCCTTATTTATTCACAGGATATCCTATAATGCAAGGTTGACAAACGTCCACAGTTACATAAAACAAAGAAATAGCATCAATTTGATTAAGATATCAATAAATAAGAATCAATTTATTACTATCATAGAACCAATAAAAAGCCGTCCCCTCCTTTCGCCACACGAAAGGAAGCAGGACGGCTTCTATATAAATAGCTTGTAAAGCTACGCTGATTACAAAACCAGAGAAAGATTACAGACCGAAAGCGGCTTTCACCTTGTCCACGTAATCCAGTTTCTCCCAAGTGAAGAGTTCCACCTCTACATCCTTATTACCTTCGTAACGAGACTTGAAGTGCTTGGTAACAATCTGTGGCTCACGACCCAGATGGCCATAAGCGGCAGTCTCCTGATAAATCGGATTACGAAGCTTCAGGCGATCTTCAATAGCCTTCGGACGAAGATCAAAAAGTTCATCTATCTTCTTCGCAATCTCACCATCGCTCATGTTTACATGGCCGCGACCATAAGTATTGACATAGATATTGATGGGACGAGCCACACCAATAGCATAAGACACCTGCACCAGCATTTCGTCAGCCACACCGGCTGCCACCAGGTTCTTGGCAATATGGCGGGCTGCATAAGCGGCACTACGGTCTACCTTACTAGGGTCCTTACCGGAGAAAGCGCCACCACCGTGAGCACCTTTACCACCGTAGGTATCTACGATAATCTTGCGTCCCGTCAGACCGGTATCTCCGTGAGGTCCGCCGATAACGAACTTTCCGGTAGGATTAACATGATAGGTGATATGGTCATTGAACAATGCAAGTACTTTCTCTGCATGAATAGAAGCAATGACACGTGGCATCAGGATATTGATGACATCCTGACGGATAGTGGCAAGCATTTCTTCATCCGCTTTCAGCTGGGCAGCTTCGCTGTCGTCGGCAGGCTGGATGAAATCATCATGCTGGGTAGAAACTACAATTGTATCGATGCGGACAGGCGTACCGTTATCATCGTATTCAATAGTTACCTGACTCTTGGCGTCCGGACGGAGATAAGTCATCTCTTTACCTTCGCGACGGATGTCGGCCAGCACTTGCAAGATGCGATGTGCCAGGTCGAGCGAAAGAGGCATGTAGTTTTCTGTTTCGTTAGTAGCATAGCCGAACATCATACCTTGGTCGCCTGCACCCTGTTCCATAGGGTCCTGACGTTCTACACCACGGTTAATGTCGGGGCTTTGCTCATGAATAGCGGACAATACACCGCACGAGTTACTTTCGAACATGTACTCGCCTTTGGTATAGCCGATTTTCTGAATTACTTCGCGCGCAATGAGTTGCAGATCAACGTACGCTTTGGTTTTCACTTCTCCAGCCAGTACCACCTGTCCGGTAGTTACCAGAGTTTCGCAAGCTACTTTCGAACTGGGGTCGTAAGCCAACAGTTTGTCAAGCACAGCGTCCGATATTTGATCGGCCACTTTGTCGGGGTGTCCTTCTGACACCGATTCGGATGTGAATAAATATCCCATACTTCTAAATTAAAGAATGAATAATTAAAGAATGAAAAGCGGGGATCTGGTGGTGAGTAGACATGCATATCCCGATGCTCGGAGCATCGTCAGAAAAGGATGTGTTTTAGCATTTTTTTCTGTGGTTGCAAGCTACTCAAATCTTTCCACATTTCATTTTCGGGTGCAAAGATAAAGGTTTTCTTATGAAATAGCATATAAACAGGAAAGCATTAACATTATATTAGCAAAAGAAGTGTACCGATATCCCATCGGCACACTTCCCATTTAGTAGTTTCAATATTGTTAACTTTAAAACTGTGCTTTATTTCAATAAGTTCCGGTAGTAACTCTCCACATCGCTCCATTTATAGAAAGGAAACTGGTCGGTCTGTACCGGAATATGTACTTCATGCTCATTATGCAGAATCTTAACCAGAATATCATCCGCACTTCCTTTTTCATTCCGGAAGAAGGCAATCTGCACATTAGCCGCCATAGGGACTACCTTAAAGTCACTCCACACTTTATACACCTCGTAAGGATCATCTACGGCAACGTTACAATTCTCTATCTGCATCAATGCCACCAAAGGAATCACATTGCCATCATGCCCGAAGCGAAGGGTAGCAGCTATGCCACCTTTCTGAATAGCCTCATCGGCGCTATCCAGAATATTCCGTAACAATGATTTCGCATTGGCTACAACAATCCCTTTCCCGTCGGCATGATTTGCATTGCCCACATAGAAACGATAATTGATGCACTGCCACAAATCAAACAGCTCCTGGGGCTGAAACAGATCATAGAAGGAAACCTTCGTCTCTGCATTCTGCATATCACTCGCCACCCAGTACATACCCCACATCACTTCCTTCGGATTCACTTTCTTCAGTATGAAACGCTTGTCCTTAAATAAAGAAGCAATCAACCGGTCGGGATTGGTGTGAACATCTTCAAATTTTCTGTATTCTTCAGCCCACGGACCGTCAGTGGAAGAAGTAAAGCGATTGGATTCGTCCGTATGGTAATTCAAGTAGTCCATATACTTATGGCTGGCTTCATAAGAAATGCGCAGATTGGGATTCAGTTCCTTCAAACGATCACCAAAAGCCACCATACTCATCGCACAACGCAGCACAACCGTAGAACGGGCAGAAATGAAAGGATTACCCTTAAAGGCTTCGGGAAATGCGGCATACATTCTTTCTGCAATTCCACGATGCTGACGGACACCTAATGGGGTCAGATCACCTCCATGGCCTTCCGCTTCTTCCCACACCTTCAGCAAACGCTGCCGGGCATCTTCTCCCAAGTCGGAAAGTGCACCCTCACGATGCGCTTCTTCAAAAAGGTCGACCAGCCATTTATAATCACGGTCACCAATCAGATAACGGGAACCATGCCGTCCATAGTGGCTTACGTAGAATGGTTTATATCCTTTGGGAGCCCGGGTTTGCGGTGCAAAATCAAGTGGATAGGCCCAATAGACTCCACCCGTTTTCTCAATAGTAGAAAACATCTCTTCTTTGGATGTCTGCGCTCCAAGAGGAACACAGCACATCCACATCATACCACATAACAGTAATTGTTTCAGTCTCATTCTATTCTTCATTTATTGTTTATAACCGTCATTCTGATTCAACGCCGGGTTGTTGGTCAATTCGCTTTCCGGTATCGGGAACAGTTGATACTTGTCGTCCACATCTCCTCCCAGACGGATACCGTTCTTCCAGTCCCAGTTATTGCCTTTCGTATATTTACCGAAACGGATCAGGTCAGTGCGCCTGGTCAGCTCGGATGCCAGTTCTTTCTGACGCTCGCTCAGGATAAAGTTCAAAGAAAGTTCATTGAGGCCGATTTCTCCTGAAACATCCGAACGGACACCGCTCTTCGCGTATTTACCGGACATATACGCTCTGGACCGGACTTCATTGACGTAGCCTAATGCTTCCGTTTCCGTACCATTTGCGCCACGCAAGATAGCTTCGGCAGCCATCAGATAGGCATCGGCAGTGCGGAACAATGGGAAATCAATAGAGGTATAAGCATCGCCCGAAGCACAGAGCTGATCATCCTTGGTTACATTTCTCCATTTGATATAACCATAACCACAGGTAAAGGTGCTGGTCATATTCAGTTCCGAGTCCCAGGTTTCCTTCACCTGATTCGGAAGGGCGGTCATAAACTGGGCACGTTTATCCTTCTTTCCGTTACCCCAGGTATCATTGACATCAAACGCCACATCATCCGCATCAAAGGCGTCTACCAATGTCATCTTGGCACGAACATTACCCCAACCTCGCGAACCGACTCCTGTCTTATACAATTCGTCCATCGGACCATTCACGAAAGCTTTTACGTAGAAGTTTGTTCCGGCTGAACTTTGGGCACGCTGTCCGTCCTGCACCAACCCCCAGATGATCTCCTTGCAGGTTTTGTTATCCGCCAGGAAGATTTCACGATAGTCGGAAGCCAGCGGATAGTGTCCGTCTGTAACTACTTTCTTCGCATACGTATATGCCTCCTGGTATTTATTTTCATGAATCCAGGACTCGGCATTCAGATACATACGTGCCAGCAGGAACCAGTCGGCTACACGGTCAATCCGTCCGTATTCGTTTTCTCCCGGAGCTTTCAGTTCATTCTCAACAGCCAGCAATTCACTTTCCGCATATTCAAATATCTGCTTACGGGTATACTGAACCGGAATTTCCTTCACACCTGTATGTTCATCCACATAGGGCACGGAACCAAACAAATCACAAAGCATGGAATAGCAGTATGCGCGTATAAAACGTGCTTCGGCTCTGTAACCAATGTATTCGTCCTTCATTTCTTCCCAAAGTCCTCTATCCTGTAACTTCCCTTCGGTACATTCGCGCAGCAGCTCGTTACAGTAAGCAATGCTCATATAAAGCCGCTGGTAAGTCCAGGTGACAACAGAAGCATTGGAGGCATCCCATTGCAGGTTCAGGCACTTACGCAGACCGTTTGAGGAAGAAGGCATCAGGAAGTTGTCCGTACTCATCTCCTGCAAGTAGAACAACAGACGCACATAACCGGAATATCCTTCATTGGCACCTTCCAGGTCGCCATTGCCGCCATCGCCACCCTGCTGTCCTGTCAGGATCAGAGATGAATAACACTTGGCCAGCACGCCTGTATAGCCGTCCTTGGTCTTATATACCTGGTCGCTCACTAACTGGTTATTATCCAGTGGCATGGTATCGAGGTCACCCAGGCACGAAGCCAGAAACGTGACCAAGAAAAGTAGATTGAATGAATAGGCAATTATCTTTTTCATATCGCATAGTTTTTTTTAATCCGTTAGAAAGTTAAATTAGCACTTAATGAGAATACTCGCGGACGGGGATATATCTCCTTGTCGATACCGCTGTAGATTTCCGGATCGATGCCCGAATAACCGGTAAAGGTAGCCACATTCTGAACACCGAAAGTCAGCCGCAAAGAGCTTGACTGATCCCACAGTTTCTTGAAAGTGTAACCCAATGAAATATTGTCAATCCGGAAGAAGTTTCCTTTCTCCAGAAAGTAGTCCGAATACAGTTGCTGGTTCTGGAAACCTGTAGCTTTGGTTCTGCTCAGGATATTCGAGAAGTTTCCCTGGTCGCTATAAACAGACTGCACATACTGGTCGGCAGCTATGTAGTTATAGACATAGTTGCCGAAAGCCCCGTGCCCGCTGATAGCGAAATCCCAGTTCTTATAGCTCAGTTGGGTATTGAAGCCCAGATAGGATTCCGGCAATGCACTCTTGTTGGTGGCATACTTTGTTTCTGTTGCCGATACGGAACCGTCCGGCTGTACATATTGGCCTTCTATCGGCTTGCCATTGTCGTCATAAGCTTGTTTTGCCAGATAGAAAGTATAAGGGCGTTCGCCTACCATGAATACCTGTACTGTTTTACCGGTGCCCGAAATGGCTCCGGTCTGTACAAAGTTGGCTTCCGAATCCACTACATTCAGTTTTGTGATCTTTGAATCGTTCCAGGTATAGTTCATGCCTACTGTCCATTTCCAGTCTTTGGTATGTACCGGCACTGCATTAATGGAAAATTCGAGTCCTTTATTATCCATTTCACCGATATTCGTGGTAATCACAGAAGAATAGTTGGTTCCCGAAATCACAGGAATCGTATTCAGCAAGTCCTTGGTGTGGCGTTGGTAATAGTCCACAGAACCATAGATACGGTTATTAAGGAAGCCGTAATCCAATCCGATGTTATAAGTTTCGGTAGTCTCCCATTTAATGTCGGAGTCATAACCATTCGGACGATACGTATTATACCATTTATCTCCGAACTGATAGCAAGCTTCAGGATAGGATACTGTGAAAGTTGTCATATAAGGATAGTCGTTCAGAATATCCTGTTGTCCGGTCTGTCCGTAGCTCAGACGCAACTTCAGGTCAGACAGAATATCCGAATCTCTCAGGAAAGCTTCCTGGCTGATTTTCCACCCCAATGCCACGGAAGGGAACAATCCCCAACGATTACCTTTTGCAAAACGGGATGAAGCATCCGAACGCAACGTAGCTGTAATCATATAGCGGTTATCATACGAATAGTTAAGACGACCGTAAAAAGAAAGCAGATAATATTCCGATTCATAATGATTGGGAGAGAAGAGTTCCTTGCCCTCCGGAGAAAAGGTAGTAGCATCAAACTTCTTCCAGAAATGCTGCCAGCCGTATCCGCCCATGGCACTGAAGTTATGCTTCTCATTGAAAACATGAGAATAGTTAGCGTATAAGTCCAGCAGATAATTCCGCTTGTTCTGCTTGGAGTCATAGACAAGACCTGTACCATCCTTCATATTAGAGGTGTACATCATTCCCGCCAGTTCGGGCACTTCTTTCGAGTATTTACTGGTCAGGACATCGTATCCCAGGTTCATGTTCAGTTGCAAATCTTCCAAATGATGTACCTTATAGTTGAAGGATGCATTACCGATAGAGCGTGTCACTTTATTGCGGATATCCTGCAAGTCAAGCTGCGCCACCGGATTATCCGTCTGGATGGCCATCGGAGAATTACCGTTCATCCAGATAAAATATCCCAACCCTGGATCAGTAGCCGCAGTGGCACTTCCGGTCTTAACCGGACGTGTAGGATCATAGCGAAGCGCGTTATTTACGACGCTTTCATCGACTTTCTTATTATTCTCATAAGACACTTTCAGGTTCAGGTCAACCGTGAGATGATTATCAAAAAACTTGGGCGAAATACCTCCGTTGAATGTAAATCTCTCGTAGTTATTGGTACGTATGACACCGTTCTGATTGGTATATCCAACCGAAAGGCGATAAGGAGCATTTTGCTTCACTTTACCCGATACAGAAAAGTTGTGTTCCTGTCCGAATGCCGTCCGATAGATTTCATCCTGCCAGTCAGTCGATGCCGTGCCTAAGGTCACAGAAGCCGGTACTCCGGATACAGTGGGAACAAACTGGCGAAATTCATCGGCAGAAAGAATATCCAGCGTTTCAGTAACTGTACTTACCGACAGGTTCGTTGAATAATTAAAGCGCAAATTGGTATCAGCCCCTTTCTTCGTAGTAATTACAATCACACCGTTCGAAGCCCGCGAACCGTAGATAGCCGTAGCCGAGGCATCTTTCAACACCGTAAAGGTTTCTATATCATCGGGATTAATACCACCAATCACATTGCCACCACCTTCGATAGTAGAGTTATCAACCGGTACACCGTCAATCACAATCAACGGATCGTTGGAAGCGGAAAGCGAAGCACCGCTTCGGATGCGAATCGTGGCACCTGTGCCCGGAGCACCGGAACTGGATACTACGTTTACTCCCGGTACTTTACCCACCAGGGCATCCTGAGCGGTTGTGCGCAGTCCTTTATTAAAATCATCCGGCTTAATGGCTGTTACCGAGCCTGTTGCATCCGACTTCTTTACGCTTCCGTAGCCGATGACAACCACATCTTCAAGCATCTCGCTATCTTCCGTCATCACGATCTTCATGTTGGCAGAAGCAGGCATCTCCACGTTTTTATACCCTATATAGGTAATCAGTAATGTAGCCTTAGGATTTGTGATCGAGAGAGTGAAGTTACCGTCCACATCACTGATCGTTCCGTTCGACGTTCCTTTCTCCAAAATATTAGCTCCAATAATAGGCAGATTATCCTTATCGAGGATATTGCCCTTTACAACCGTTTTCTGTGCGGCAACGCTCACACTGAAAACCAAAGCAAACAGTACCCAAACATACCGCCATCTACTTCCAAAAGTTTCCGGATTCTTCTTGTTTTTCATAATAGTTTTTAATTAGTTTATTATACGTGTAACAAAGGCATCGCGTGTCTCATACGATACGAAGCAAAAGTAATTCCAATGGTATAGCAGAACAACTACACGAAGCGGAAAAGTAAGTAAATAAAGAAGAGAACAGAAAGTAGCATCCTATTTATCAACATATTGACAAATAAGAGTAAAAGAGAAAAAGTAAGATCAAAGGAGATGTAAAACTACAGTTTCTGTACCTGAATTGCCAGATCTTTGCCCGGAATGACCGCTTTATTCCGCATTTTCATCCGGTAGTTGTAAACCGTCTGAAGTGAATAATGAAGGAAGTTGGCAATCTTGGAATTATCGTTTATACCCAAACGTATGAGAGCATATATACGCAACTCGGGCGTCAGCAGTTCACCTTCCTTCAGCTGCACGCGCTCTTCTTCCTTCAACAGAGCATTAAACGACTCCACAAAATTAGGAAAGATGGAAAGGAATATAGTATCAAACTTACTGATGAAAAGCTTGAAATCATCGGAAGTGGAAGATTGTCCGCGGAGTGTCTTTGATATATCCGCCATAGAGCCTGTATTTGCAATCTTCAGTAATGCCTTGCGGTCGTTCTCCTGCTTATAGATATATTCGGAACATATATTGAACAACAACCCGATATATTCTTCCTTGATATGATTTGATTCCTGAATCTGCTCATTCATCCGGGTGAGATTCCCAGCCATTTCCTGCAAACGCAGATTCTGTTCGGCCAGCGATTGCTTCACCTTCAGCAGTTTGGTATTCTTCTTACGGATAAAGAAGATAGCGACAACTAGGGCTATTACCAATATCAGGAGTATCAGAAGGGAAAAGAGCACCCGATTCTCATCAGCCTTAATACGCGCATCATTAGCGGCCTGAATGATGGGGAGATATCCGGCAATGTCAATAAAGCGATAGCGGGCTTTCCCGAAGTTCACATCTTCCAGGGAACATGAAATATAATTATAAGCCCTTGCAATGTCTCCTTCCTGGAAGAGAAGTATTGCCAGATGCTGCAAAGACATATACACCTTCTTGGCATTGGCAATATCAGTCAATGAAGCCAGAATAAGATAATGCCTTGCCTGCAAAGTATCCTGTTTTCCCAAATACAATTCTGCCAGAAGATACTCCATTCTCGCTCTATCCGAATTATCTTCTGCACTTTGCCCATAATAATCTTCCAGCAGCCGGATAGCCTCATCCCACTTTCCGGACATACTCAGCCGACCGCATTTATTGGTAACATAGCTGGAAGAGTGTGGTTCGCTAATCGCAATCAGCGTGTCTTTATAAGCCTTTATCTGCTGCCAGGCAAGTTGTTTGCCGGGGTCATCTATGGCATCATTATAGCAGGATAAGTAAATGGTGTGGTATAGATAATAGAAATAAGTATCCTTTTTTACATCTTCCGTCCGTTTCACTTTGCCAAGCATAATCAACGCATTCTCATGCTTTCCCATTTTGTTCATTACATCGGCTATGTTCATCAGCCCCTGGCTGATTAGCGTTTCATCCTTCAGACTTTCTGCCAGTTGCAGTCTCTCCTTTGCGATAATCATAGCCGTATCAATCCGAAATGAACGATATTTAGTGAACAGATTCCCTAATATATCAAACCTGAGTTTATCATCTTCCGCATAATCCAGCGTCCGGCGAATGTCTGCTATTTCCTTTTCCACTTTTTGCTGGTAAACCTCACGATGCTCGATCATCTTATCCAGTTTTAAAAGCAGGGCATCATCGTCCGCTTTGACCGCAGGCCACAGACCGGAACAAATAAAAAGACAAAATAAGATAGAAACAGAATATCTGGACATTAGACTACAGGTTATATACTTCAAGAGCAAAGATATAGATTTTTTCTCTATGATAATCCGTGTACTGCCTCTTTTTAGCAGATAAAAGGCAGCTTACTTCTTATTGCCGATCTTTATCAAAGCCATTCCGATGGCTATCCATAATAATTCGCGTATGCGGGTAATCAGTCCCACATAAACGCCCAATGCCGGGGACATGTGCAACCCGTCTACAGCCAATGCCAAACCACCTTCGCGTGCGCCCAGCTGCATCGGAAAGAAGAATATCAGATTACTGAACAAAGAGGAGAAGGCCAGTATCAACACACAGTCCCATCCGTTAACGTCCGGTGTGAAAACGCTTAGAATAATGTATATTTCAAGACTGGAGAGTATGCGTGCCGAAAGTTCCAATAGCAAAGAACTATAGAAAGTTATCTTATGCTGACTATGCAGCAAGGCTATCTGACTATCAATCTGTTCCAGAGTATCTTTTTGCTTCACAACGAAACTATACGCCCACTTCCTGATAAAGGGTACCTTCTGTAAGAACCGGAAAGTCTTCACCGCCATCCCATTTTTATATCCACGGGTAAAGAAATAGATAGCCAACAGACAAAATGCCCCTATTGCAGTGAGCAATATTGCCATAAAGGTATTCACAGGATACAGGAAGATATATAAGAATATGGAGAGAAACCAGAACCAAAAGTGAGAAAAGATGTGCATCATCACATATAGAATGACCGAAGACGTAGCTTTACTTACGCCTACATAGGGAGTCAGTTCCATAATCCGATACGGTTCACCGCCCATCAGTCCGCCGGGTGTAGCGTAATTTATGGCAAAACCTGTGATCGACAACTTGCAGACCTTCCAGAAAGGGACGCTATATTGACGGTCGTCCCTGATTATCAGATACCATGAACAGGTATTTATCAGATAGACAAAGAACCACAACAACATGATTACAGGAAACCAAAAGCCTATGCGCTTCACGTTCTCCCAAATGTCGGAATAATCCATATCCATTGTACAAAGCATAATGACAATGGCGAGTATTCCGAAAAGCAAGAACAAGTTACGGTATTTATTCTTCATTGCAGGAAACCGGTTATTAATCAGTCAGATCACGATAGATATCCCCCAGTGTCTTTCCTAATACCGGGTGTATCACATCGGGTGCAATCTCCGCCAACGGCTCCATCACAAAGCGGCGTTCCTGCATCAGCGGATGGGGAAGTTTCAGTATAGGGGTGTCAAGAATAAGATCTCCGTAAATCAACAAATCAATATCTATCACACGATCTTTATACTCTCCGTTCACCGATTTATGGGTACGCCCCATCTCCTGTTCAACGGACTGGGTTATGGAAAGTATCTCCAACGGCGGAAGTGAAGTCTCCGCACAAACGGCAGCATTCAGGAAAGCATTATCAGAAGTAAACCCCCACGGGGCAGTAGCATAAAAAGCGGACAGGGAAACAATCTTCCCTATCCGCTCTTCTATCTTGTGTACAGCAGTCCGGAGATTCTGTTCTTTATCTCCCAGATTAGTGCCGAGGCCTATATACACTTTCGCCATCACCAGTCTATTCTATCTTAAATTCCCGTTCTCTATCCAAAGGAACAAAAAATTCTACCTTACCACATTTAGGACAGACATATAGGTCAAAGGCTTCGCGATTCTGGAATAGCTCAAACAAGTTCCCCAAAACACCTGTGTTCATTCCTTCATGAAACTCATATTTTCCAGAATAAGCCATCTTGACCTGACAGCGTAAACAGTCAATAGACAGGCCTCTACCATCGTTCTCTCCTGCCAGATTCAGATCCAATATCTTATTATCCGGAAAGCTATAATTGCAGTTCCAGCAGATCTCAAAGCTATCTTCTACTTCTTCGTGGCACTTAGGACATATTTTCACAACTATACTTTTTTACTTATCCGTAATCAACATCGCATCCCCATACGTACCGAAACGGTAACCTTCCTTCAAAGCCACATTATACGCCTCCATTACCTGATCGTAGCCACCGAAAGCGGCAACAATCATCAGCAACGTGGAAAGCGGCATATGGAAGTTGGAAATCATCGCATTGGCTACTGTAAAGTCATAGGGAGGGAAGATAAACTTGTTAGTCCATCCTTCGTATGCCTTCAGGTGACCGTCTGTGCTTACGGTGCTCTCAATGGCACGCATCACAGTGGTACCTACAGCGCAAACCTGTCTGTTCAGGTCTTTGGCACGATTCACAATGCCGACAGCTTCTTCGTTCACAATCATTTGTTCAGAATCTGTCTTGTGCTTCGTAAGGTCTTCCACATCAATATCACGGAAGTTACCCAAACCGGCATGCAGCGTGATATACGCAAAGTCGATACCTTTAATTTCAAGACGCTTCATCAACTCACGGCTGAAGTGCAGACTCGCAGTAGGAGCCGTCACCGCACCCTCATTACGAGCAAAGATAGACTGGAAACGCTCCGAATCTTCCGCCTCTACAGGACGGTTGATAATGCTGTGAGGCAGCGGAGTTTCGCCCAACGCATACAAAGCCTTCTTAAACTCATCGTGCGGACCGTCATAGAGGAAACGGAGCGTACGGCCACGAGACGTTGTATTGTCGATAACTTCAGCTACCATAGAGTCGTCATCACCGAAATACAGCTTATTGCCGATACGGATCTTACGGGCAGGGTCTACCAACACATCCCACAGACGGAGTTCTTCATTCAACTCACGCAAAAGGAACACTTCAATACGGGCACCAGTCTTCTCCTTGTTGCCATACAAACGGGCAGGAAATACTTTCGTATCATTGAAAATGAACACATCCTTATCATCAAAGTAGTTCAAAACGTCTTTGAATTCTTTGTGCTCAATCTCACCTGTCTTTCTATGCAGCACCATAAGGCGCGACTCGTCTCTGTACTTTGTAGGGTGCAAAGCAATCTTCTCTTCCGGAAGCTTAAATTTAAATTGCGACAGTTTCATATCTATTCTTTCTTTAAGTTATTCTTCTGTTTCTATCTCTTGAGCGTCTATCCACTCTTTAAAATCCATCGGATCGAGGCAATCTTCCAGCCGGACATCACCTACACGGGTGCGTTCCAAAGCCGTAAGATGGGCGCCACTGTTCAGCGCTTCACCAATATCACGGGCCAAGGCACGGATATAAGTACCTTTACTGCATACCACACGGATCTTAATTTCCGGCAGATTACATTCCAGCAACTCTATCTCGTCAATCACCAGCAATTTCGGTTTCAACTCTACTTCTTCACCCTTACGTGCCAGGTCATAGGCGCGTTTGCCATTTACCATACAGGCCGAAAAGGCGGGGGGAACCTGTTGTATCTCGCCGATAAATGTCTTCAACGTTTCTTCCACCAACTCCCGCGTGATATGCTCAGTAGGGTAAGTGGCATCTATCTCGTGTTCTAAATCGTAAGAGGGGGTAGTGGCACCCAATTGAATGGTAGCGACATACTCCTTCGTATGATACTGGAACTCTTCTATTCTCTTCGTAGCCTTACCCGTACAGACAATCATCACCCCTGTTGCCAAAGGATCGAGCGTACCGGCATGGCCTACTTTCAACTTCTTTACTTTCATCCGCCGGCAGATGTGATAACGCGCATGTCCCACAACCTTGAACGATGTCCATCCCAGCGGTTTATTGAAATATAATACTTCTCCTTCTTTAAACTTCATCCGTTATCCTTGCATTTGTGACAGTACGATGGTTACGATACCGGCTATTGCACAATAAACAGCGAAGTATACCAGTTTTCCTTTCTTCACAATATTAATCATCCACTTACAAGCCAGACAACCCGCCACAAAAGCTGCAATAAATCCTATCAGCAATGATAACGTTGAAATGCTTCCGGCAATGTCTTCTCCTTTCATCAACTTGATACCATCCAGCAGCCCTTCACCCAATATCGGAGGCATTACCATCAGGAAAGAAAATTGAGCCAGCTTTGCTTTATTGTCACCCAGCAACAATCCGGTTGCAATCGTGGTACCGGAACGTGAAAGTCCGGGAAGCACCGCACAAGCCTGAGCCAAACCTATAATGAACGCATCTTTCATGGAGATGTTCTCCTTCTGCTTCGGTTTATAGTAATAAGAGAATGACAGCAAAGCAGCCGTTACCAGCAACATGCAACCTACAATCAGCAGGCCTGAACCAAAAACTGCCTCCACCTCATCTTTAAAGAACACACCCACAATGCCGATAGGCACCATAGATATCAGGATATTGATTACATAACGTGTTTCATCATTCATCTGAAACTTAAACAGTCCCTTGAAAATCCATTCGATCTCTTTCCACAAGACCACCATTGTACTGAACACCGTAGCTACGTGCACTACCACCGTAAATGCCAAATTTTCCTCTCCCTGAATACCAAACAATGCCGAACCGATAGCCAAATGTCCGCTACTACTTACCGGCAAATACTCTGTCAATCCCTGGATCAAGCCCAGGATGAGCGCCTCAAACCATTCCATGTAGTTGATTTATAAATTATAATTTATGAATTATGATAGGGGACACATGCCCCTCTGCACATAGCTTTTTATTCTTTTATTCCTTCATTATTCATTTGCTTGTCACGCGGTTTGCGCAATACGGCGTATATCATGAGCAAAAAACCCACAAGACATACCACGGGAGCTACTTTAATACGTCTCGCACTAAAAATATCCGGTTCAAAGTGCGTCGGGGTAGACACCGGACCGGTCATCAGGATAAAACCGATAATCACCACCGCCATTGCAACGGCAAGCAGGATAAAGTTAGTTTTATCGAAAGCAAATTTCTCTTTACTCATCTCTTTATTTATGATTTAATTGTTTACAATTTAACTTCACTCAAAACATCTCTTATTCCTCTATTAACGTATAAGCTGTAATGTTCAATACTATATATAATAAAGCGTACTCGCCTTCATCCGCAGGAACTTATTGATGGACAGATATGCACAGAACCACGTGATACACACTCCAAATACAAGCACCGATACGGAAACCAGCAACATAACATTGGGTGTGATAACACTGATCAGGTCAGGCTCATACACCACCAACCAATATGCCGCAGCCCACAGAACACCATCGGCAATGACAGCCGCCAACACACCGATCCAGAAGTTACGCCACAGGAACGGACGCCTGATAAAACTCCAACTTGCACCTACCAGCTTCATCGTATGAATCAGGAAGCGTTTAGAGTAAATAGTCAACCGGATGGTATTATTAATCAATGCAAAGGAAATGAAAGCCAGTAATACAGCCAATCCCAACAACATCAAACTGATATTACGGATATTCTCATTAACCATATTTATCAGGTCTTCCTGATAACGCACTTCCTGTACATTGGTATTCTTCTTTATCTCTTTTTCTATTTTGGCAATACTGTCGGTATTCGCATAATCGGAGTGCAGCTTCACTTCGATAGAAGCATGAAGAGGATTGTATCCCAGAAAATCCTGCGGATCTGTCCCCATCGCCTCAATCTGTTCACGAAGCGCCTGCTTCTTCGAAATATACTCCGTAGACCGTACGAATACTTCCTTATCCAGTCTTTTTTGTAACTTCAGAATATCCGTTTCCTTCATATCATCGCTGATGATAATAGAGAAATTGATATTCTCCTTTACATACACAGAAAGATTGTGAGCAGTCAGTACGAAAAACACCACCAATCCCAGCAGCAATAACACCAGCGTCGTACTGATGCTGGAAGTAATGAACTGCATATCAAAATAGGATACGGAATTATTCTTGCTTTTCGTCTTCATGCCTTATCATCTTACCATTTTATCATCTTACCACCTCATATCTTATTTCTGCTTCTTCCTGAATACATAAATCATCGAGCTGCTTCGCTCCTTGCTCGCCAACGCGCTGAACCACGCCAACGTACCACTGAGTATCCCCCGGAAGAAAGACATCGAATGTCCCATATACTTTTCGCTTAGCATCGACACATAGAATGCATCAAACGGCATCGGATGGCGTGCAGCCAATATAAATTCATGCTTTGCTCCCAATCTCTGAATAGTGCCGGGCGTAAAATGCCATAAATGACGGGGAACATCGTAGGCAGCCCAGTGCGCACCATATTTCTTCGCATCATACGAGGAGCAATTGGGCACGGCAATAATCAACACACCTTTCTCCGTCAACAGGCTATTCAGTGTATCCCACGTTTCATTCAAATGTTCCAGATGTTCCATGACATGCCACAAAGTGATGACATCAAAACTTCCGGGAGCAAAATCCTGTAATGCGGTATCGGGTTTCACATCCAGACCGAAATGTTCTTTGGCAAAAGCACGCGCCTGCGCATTCTTCTCCACTGCTTCCACCTGCCAGCCCCGCCGCTTCATGGTATCGGCAAAATATCCTGTTCCCGTACCGATATCCAGCAAACGTCCTTCTTTCCGGTGTGCTTCACGAGCCACCAGACGTGCCTTGCGCCCCAGCATATAACCACGCACCCAATGGTACGCCTTATTCATAAGACCCTTTTTCGTATCAGAATGGGAAATATAATCGGGAGTCTCATAATATTTGCCTATCTCAGCCTCCACAGGAAAATCTTGCGTAAAGAGAAAGTCGCAATCCTGACAGCGGCACAGATAAAATGCCTCGCTGGAAGCATAATGGTCTATGCAAGTCATAGCACGCTCTACATGCGCACTACCACATACCGGACAGACTTTTATGGTGAGTTTATTCATTGAACGTTCTGCAATAATGAAGTGCAGCCTGAACTGAACAGACCGCACTATACCCGAATTTGGTGCAAAATAACAAATAAAAAGTGACGCATCGGGCTTTCTTTAAGGAGATTTAATAAAAGAGAAGTTTAAACACTTGTTTTAAATAAAAAAAACATATATTTGTCGGTACAAGAACACTTCAATCACATACTATCATGAAAAACGCTTTACTCTCCTTACTTTTTTGCTTCTGCTGTTTTCAGCTATTCGCTGACGGACAAACTATTCTACCGAACCGGAAATTCGGCAAACCTACCATGGAAGAACTGAACATGGCTGTTTATGAACCCGACTCCAGCGCCACCGCCGTTATCCTGTGTAAGCTGACTGACATCAGTTATAAATGGGGAATAGAAAGCTTCCGGCTGGTTTCTGAGTATAAAGTAAAAATAAAGGTACTCAAACCGGAAGGAACCTCCTATGCCGATGTCATCATTCCCTACTACGAACTGCCTAATAACGCCATGAAAGAAAATATAATCGGACTGGATGCCAGCGCCTACAACCTGGAAAACGGAAAAATTGTACGTACCAAAATGAAGAAAGATGTAGTTTTCAAGGAGCGTGTGGGCGAAAGCCGGATGAACCTGAAATTCTCCATTCCGCAGGTGAAAGCCGGAACGCTGATAGAGTATGAATACCGGGTAGAGTCCGATTTCTTCTTCAGTATCGACAGTTGGAAAGCACAAAGTGATATTCCTATCTTATATACCGAATATAATGTCACCATACCCGAGTATTTCAAATTCAACATAGAGATGCACGGTGCGGAAAAGCTGGAAACCGTAAACGAAAACGCTTCCCTCAACTTATCCATCGGATCGCAATTGCTCCGATGCTCCGGGACGCATCTGAACTTCCAGGGCAACCAACTCCCCGCTTTGAAAGACGACAGTCATGTGTGGTGCGCAGATGACTACTGCACACAAGTAAACCTGGAATTGCAGGGAATTGATTTCCCCGGTTCCCTCTACAAATCGTTCACCCAAAGCTGGGAACAGATTGACGAAACATTACTGAAGGACTCGGACTTCGGTAGCAGACTGAAAATGAACAATCCGTTCAAAGAAGAAATGACTGCCCTGCATCTGGAACAAATGAAGGGAGCGGACGAAAAGATATGCGCCATCTACACGTTTCTGAAAAACAAAGTGAGATGGAATGAGAAATATGCCTTATATAGCAAATCACCCAAGCAAGTGCTGAAAGAAGGCACAGGCAGCAATGCCGACATCAACTTTATCCTTATCAGCATGCTGAAAGATGCCGGAATACCCGCCTATCCGGCAGTAATGAGCCGCCGGGATATGGGCATACTTCCTTATAGCCATCCCAGCATCCAGAAACTAAATACATTTGTCGTAGCCATCAGCCCTACAGACAGTACTTTGGTTTATCTGGACAGTTCCGTAGAAAATGGCTACCTTAATGTCCTCCCTCCTGTACTGATGACCAACCGTGCGCGTATTATCGCTCCGGACAATCACAGTCAGTGGGTCAGTCTGGAAAATGTAGGGGCAAACCTGCTGAGATCAAGCGTGAAGGCCGGAATTTCTTCTGAAGGAATTGTTACAGGCACACGTGAAACTGTTTATATAGGTCAGTATGCCTCCCGTTTGCGTAACAAATACCGCACAGCCAAGGACAGTACCGAGTTTGCCAGCAAACTGGCTTCCGAAGAAAACATACAGGTGAAAAAACTCCAGATGGAAGGGAGAACCCACTTCTCACCGCAAGTGTATGAACTGGTAGAATTTGAAAAGCAGTACACTGTTAACGATCAGTTCATTTACGTCAATCCGCTTGTATTCCTGCATGTCTCCGAATCTCCCTTCAAACAGTCGGAACGGAAACTTCCCGTAGAATTTCCCTA